>TARA_R110000851_G_scaffold26925_8_pt1 | contig 25013 bp, 34 predicted proteins | sample TARA_R110000851 | Tara Oceans TARA_R110000851 (sample SAMEA4397627) | marine metagenome | biome: Polar Biome; feature: [DCM] deep chlorophyll maximum layer (ENVO:01000326); material: water (ENVO:00002006), including particulate matter (ENVO:01000060) such as... | depth 17 m
AGATATGCAACCAGACAATGTGGTTGTTGTGTGGGATGGTGGAGGTGGAAGTGCTAAACGTCGCACTTTAGCCAAGCAATATAAAGAAGGCCGCAAACCGTTAAAGCTTAATCGTGCATATAGTGGAATGTCTTCACTCGAAGAATCACAAAACCGTTATGATCAGATGAGAAAAACGATAGAGTATCTCAATGAGATGCCTGTGGTACAATTAATGATTGATGATATAGAAGCGGACGATGTAATTGCATTCATCAGTAGGATGCCTTCATTATCAGAAGACGTTAAGATTATTGTTTCAATGGACAAAGACTTTTATCAATTGTGCGACGATAAGACAATGATTTACAGCCCTGTCAAGGATGAATTCTTAAACAAGAAGCGTATTCTGGAACAATTTTCTATTCATCCTAATAATTTTGCCATCGCCCGAGCTATTGATGGTGACAAATCTGATAATCTTGAAGGTATTAAGGGGGCAGGTTTAAAAACCATCTCGAAGAAGTTTCAGTTTTTGAGTGATGAAAAGTCTTGCACACTTGATGATTTGTTCAGGTCTTGCAGACAAGACGATTCGGGACAAAAGATATTTAAAAATATTTTATTAGAAAAAAATAAAGTTGAGTTAAATTATAAATTAATGCAGCTTTATTCACCATATATTTCACCCAAGAGTTCGCAACATATCAAAACTACTGTTGAAAACTTTAAACCATTATTTAATCGCACTGAAGTTTTGAAAATGATGACGATTGACGGGATTCATGAATTCAATTGGAATTCACTTTTTCAAAAATTTAGATCGATTGTTGCTACCGGCTAACACTATTTACATCTATCCTCTCACAAAACTCTTGACAAACTTTTTTAAGTAGGATATGATACAGTAACTTAAATTTTAAGAGGTTCTAATGTCTAACAGTGATAAAGTATCGTTCTCTAAATATGGTAAGACTTTTCAAGAAAAGCTTGCCTTCATTATTCTTGATGACCGCGTTTTTGCAGATCGAATGACAGAAGTTTTAAATGTAGAATTTCTTGAATATAAATATTTACAAACATTTGTAGAAAAAATATTTCATTATAAATCTAAATATGGTTCTCAACCATCATCCGACACAATGAAGACCATGGTAAAATCGGGTCTTGATAATGTTAATGAAGTATTGCAAAAGCAAATCCGAGACTACTATATTAATTGTTTATCTAATGTTAATATCTTAGAATCGTCTGAATATATCAAAGATACGGCTTTAGATTTCTGTCGCAAACAGAAGCTACGCGAAGCTATGATGAAATCATCTGCGCTTCTTCAAAAATGTTCATTTGATGAGATTTCTGTACTCATTAATGATGCACTCAAGGCAGGTGCCGACGCTGATTTTGGCTATGATTATATCAAAGATTTTGATAAAAGATTCGAATTCTCTGGACGCGAAACAATAACGACTGGTTGGCAGAAGATGGATGAAATCACTGGTGGTGGTGGCGGACGCAAAGAGTTGGGAGTTGTGGTAGCTCCGACTGGTGTGGGTAAGTCAATGGTGCTTGTTCATTTGGGAGCAACAGCAGTCAAAGCCGGGATGACAGTTGTTCATTATACGCTAGAGTTAAGAGATACAGTCATTGCAAATCGATATGATTCTTGTATCACCGGAATTCCCTTAGATGATTTAATGGATCGCAAAGATGAAATCCGCGAAATGATTAACAATTGCGACGGTAAATTAATTGTTAAAGAATATCCTACAAAAACAGCAACCACAAACACCATCCGAGCACATATAGAAAAATTAAAACAACAAGGGATTGTACCTGACATGATCATTGTAGATTATGCAGATCTCCTTCGCACCCTCTCAACTCGCCGAGAAAAAAGGGAAGAATTAGAGTCCATCTATGAAGAATTACGAGCGATCATGATGGAGGAAGACGTGGTTGGTTGGACTGCATCTCAAACCAATAGAACAGGTTTGGAGGCAGAAATAATTACGATGCAATCAATCTCGGAAGCGTTTAACAAATGTTTCGTCGCAGATCTTATCTTCTCTGTTTCAAGAACAACAGAGGATAAACAAAAGAACGGTGGCAGAATTTATATTGCGAAAAATCGCAATGGACCAGACGGATTGGTTCACTCTATTTTTATGGACACAGCTAATATTGATATTAAAGTATTAGAACGCTATGCCCCTGGTGAGTCAATCAGTCCTTCTTTATCAGAAGAAGAACAGCAAAAATTTATGTTGAGCAAGTATAAAAAATTAATGAAGGGAGCAATTATGTAATGGAGTTGTCGAGTAAAATCTTATCAGATATTACAGTATTTATGAAATATGCCAAGTATCAAAAAGACTTGGGCAGACGGGAGAGTTGGGAAGAACTCGTGACAAGAAATAAGGAAATGCACATTAAGAAATATCCTTATATGAAGGATGAAATCGGAGAGGCATATAAGCTTGTATATGATAAGAAAATTTTGCCATCAATGCGTTCATTACAGTTCGGAGGTAAGCCAATTGAAATTAGTCCGAATAGGGTGTATAATTGTGGTTTTATCCCTGTTGATGACTACCGAGCTTTTAACGAAATATTATTTCTTTTATTAGGAGGAACAGGTATAGGATTCTCAGTTCAAAAACACCATGTTGAGAAACTTCCAGAAATTCGCCACCCTCGCGCAGATCGTAAAAGAAGGTTTTTGATTGGAGATTCAATTGAGGGTTGGGCAGATTCAGTAAAGGTTCTAATGCGTTCTTATTTTGAGGGTACTTCGACTATTGATTTTGACTTTTCAGACATTCGTGCAAAAGGCGCAAAATTAGTCACGTCGGGTGGTAAAGCACCTGGACCCGAACCCCTTAAAATTTGTATTCGACAAATTAAATCTATTTTAAATGAAAAAGAGGAGGGTTCTCAACTTGAATCTATTGAGGTACATGATATTGTGTGTCATATTGCTGATGCCGTTCTCGCTGGTGGGATTCGCCGTGCTGCGCTTATTTCATTATTTTCAGCAGACGACCAAGAAATGATTTCTTCGAAATCTGGCAAATGGTGGGAGAAAAACCCACAACGAGCCCGCGCAAATAATAGTGCAGTCCTCGTTCGTCATCGCGTAGAGAAAGAATTTTTTGATGAGGTCTGGGACCGCATTGAACACTCCAATTCAGGAGAACCTGGTATCTATTTTACTAATGACAAGGATTGGGGTACTAATCCGTGTTGTGAAATTGGTCTAAGACCATTTCAATTTTGTAATTTATGCGAAGTCAATGTTGCCAATGTTGAATCTCAAGAAGATTTAAATGAAAGGGTACGTTGTGCAGCTCTTATTGGAACGCTTCAAGCATCTTATACAGATTTTCATTATTTACGTTCTGTATGGCAGCGAACTACAGAAAAAGAAGCCCTCTTGGGCATAGGATTGACGGGTGTTGGCTCTGGGCTTGCTCAAAAATTAGATATGAAAGCAGCTTCAAAGATAGCCAAAGAGGAAAACTTAAAAATTTCTGGCTTATTGGGAATCAAAGCTGCTGCACGAGTAACCACGATTAAACCCAGCGGTACGTCTTCTATGGTTCTGGGATGCTCAAGCGGCATCCATGCGTGGCATAGTGATTATTATATTCGCCGTATTCGTGTTGGAAAGAACGAAGATATTTATCATTATCTTTCCGTTAATCACCCTGAGTTGGTGGAAGACGAATATTTCAGACCACATGATACGGCAGTTATTTCAGTTCCTCAAAAATCACCGGAGGGTGCGATTTTACGTCACGAAACGGCTTTAGAACTCCTAGAAAGAGTGAAGTGGTTCTCTCAAAACTGGATTAAACCAGGGCATAGTCGGGGAAATAACACTCACAATATTTCAGCGACTGTTTCGATCAAGGAAGGTGAATGGAAAAAAGTCGGGGAATGGATGTGGGAAAACCGTAAATTTTACAATGGTTTAAGTGTTCTTCCCTATAGTGGAGGCACTTATAAACAAGCTCCGTTTGAAGACTGTGATGAATTGACTTACAAAACAATGATGAATTCTCTGCAAGAAATTGACTTAACAATGATTGCAGAAATAGACGACAACACCAACTTGGCGGGCGAGATTGCTTGTGGTGGTGGTGCTTGCGAAATTAAATATATTTAAAGGAATGGAACAATGGCAACAATTGCAATTACAGAAGAAAAGAAGAAGCACGTAATTAACCTAATCAAATCTTACCGAGCTATTGACGGAGCTATCCAGCCCTATCAGGATCAGCGTAGAGAATTACGAACAGAATACATTGAGAATCAATGGCTAACTAATGGGGAAATTTCTTTGGTGAAGAAAGCCTACAATGCAGTAAAAACTAAGGTAGATTTAGATGATCTGTCTTCCTTTATGGATATTGTAAAGAGCGAGATACCAAATGTGTAAATTCAAACCGTTTAACAAACACGTATTGGTCCAAAAAACCGCAGAGAAAAAATCTCCAGATTTGAGCCCAGTATTGATACCAGATGATGCAAAACTAGCCAAAAAAGAGCGTTACGCGCTCGTTCGGTTTGTCTGTGCATCTAATGATTGCGAAGATTTTTTGAAGCGATTAAATCCGGAAACGCCGCCCTGGGCAACTCAAACGGGAACTATGGACGATGTTTTTACAACTTCTGCCAAGCAAAACGGCCAGCCGAGTTTAGTTGTAGAACAGCGAATGGTGGAAGAAGTTAGGATAGAAGATCAGTTGTTTCATGTAGTTCATCAAAACTATATTGTTGGAATTATTGACGAATAGGAGAAAATTATGAAAATAAAAGACATAAAAATTATGATCAAGGAGGCACTGATCGGAAAATCAGTTCTTTTGTCGCGACCCGATGTATTGTCCGAGGCCAATTACGGTCGCGCAAAACGTAAAATTGAAGTTGAGATGGTTCCTTTTGTAATGATTTCTGCGTTTAGAGGTGATTCGACAAGGACTGAAAATCTTCGTAGACAAAAGGAACTTGAATCTGCTGTCTCTAAAGAGAAATTCCCTTGGACTAAGATGGTCGGAGGTTATGTTGAAGAACCAACGGAAGAACCCGAAGTAGAAACAGAACCCAAAATGGACATCCCTGAACTCACGGAAGAACTCCCGGTTGAGAAACCAGAAGGCACAGAAGTTAGAGAAAATTCTATTCTCATTTGGGAACAAACTAGGCCAGATAAGGGCGAGCGCACTGCCGAAGATATGAATTTATTTGATCTTGCTAAATTTTTAGCCAAGAAATATAAGCAGGATTCATTTGTGTATGGAGAACCCGTAGAATCAGAGCGTACTGGTGATCGTCAAATGCTAGCAAGATTATACGACAAAGAGGGCAATTCTATAAAAGAAACTTGGGCAGGCCCTTGGTCAACATTATCTCAAATTAATGGTGATGATGTGTTTTGGAGCGTAATTGGCAGTAAGAAAGCTAAATTGACTGAAATGTTTGAGCTTGCTAAAACTATGAAGGTGAAAAGTCGAGAGGATGCTATGAAAAAACAACATGCATTTGATGCAGTAAAGGCGGCTCTCAAGAGGCTTGAATGATTGAACCAATTTATTTATACAAGGACAATATAGGAAAAGTAGAATATGTAGAGCATATGGGTAGTGACTTATCTGTTGTTAATTCTGCTCGTGTTTCTTTCGGAAAGCATAAACAATTATTGGAGGAAAAAGATGAGAAACTGATAAATTATCTCATCAAGCACCGCCACACTTCTACTTTAGAACATTGTGTAGTAACGTTTAGATTTAAGGTTCCTTTGTATGTAAGATCACAACACCACCGTCATAGAACGTGGAGCTATAATGAAATAAGCAGGAGATATACAGAGTTTAACATTGAATTCTATAACCCAGAACTTTATAGAACACAACATGCTTCCAACAGGCAAGCTAGTAATGAAGATGAATTTGTAAGTGGCCCCATGGCCCAGCCCACTTTAGGGTGTAATTGCCACGAATATATAAGAAGATTTAACAACCAAACTTTAAGGATGTATAATGATTTATTGGATATCGGAATGTGCCGAGAACAAGCTCGTGGAATTTTACCACAAAATGTATATACAGAGTATTATGGTACTGCAAATTTAAATAACATTTTGAAATTTGTAGACTTAAGAACTCACGATGGTGCGCAAGGAGAAATCCAACAGGTAGCCAAGGCAATTTTAAAAATAACAAAGAAATTATATCCAATTACGGTAGGAGCTTATGAAAAAACAAAAAAATAGTGAAGAACGACCATGGGGCAAGTATCAGGTATTGCTAGAAGATGATAACTGCAAGGTGAAAAAAATTACAGTTTGTCCCAAGTCTCGTTTAAGTTATCAAATGCACCATAAACGTGCTGAAGTGTGGGTCATTGTAAAAGGCGACGGCATTGTAACTATTGATGGCGAAACAAAGGACTTAGTTCCCAATTCGGTTGTGTTGGTCCCTTACAAAACCAAACATCGCATTCAAAACACCAGTGATGAAGAAGAATTAGTTTTTATAGAAACTCAACTAGGAACGTATTTCGGTGAAGATGATATCGTAAGATATGAGGATGATTATGATAGAAAATGATACTATTATGTTTATGAAGTTATGTGAAGATTTTGTAACTTCTAGTAAAGTTTTGCGGGATGCTTCGGCACTTTGTGATGGTGATCCGATCAAACAAGAAATGATTTCTTTTATCATTCCTGACTTTATGAAAATGTGTGCCCGTAGTGAGGGTATTAAAATTTCATTACAGTCCGAACGATTCGGTGAGAATAGAGAGTTTATTATAGATGAGATGAAAAACATCATCAAAGAAAATTTAAATTTAGCCCGCAAGATCGAAGATAAATTAGGTTGCTTGAGATAGATCAGAATATTCGCATACTTGTTGCATTTTTATTTTGGGTAATTGCATGTGAAATCATTATCAAAGATTGAATTACATTCTAGCATCCGTGATATCAATCTTAAATATAATAGGGTTGTTGTAGGTTCTACTTTAGAAGCACTGGTATATGCCTGCTTAAACAATTACCCTGTTATTTTTTCACGCCTCACACCTCCACGCCGATTCGAAACATTCAACCATGATGAAGATTTATCAATTTTTGGAGTACAAAACAAAACAAAAACAATTCAAACCAATTTTTCTGAAAAAGAGGTTGGCATTGATAAATTATGGTTATGGGAAAGGCTATACTTTTATTTATCTGTTGCTGGCTTGTGCCCGATGATAGATAATGTTGCATCTATTAGAATTGATAACAATATTATTCGAGTCTCAACTCTGAACGCAAGACTGGCAAAAATACACTTTAATAGTTTAATAGTTTTCGATGACTTTAGTGTTTATGGTTTAGGTGTTCCTAACTGTGATAATAAATTAGTTGTTTATGATTGGTTTGATGTGAGAAGTGGGATGAAACATAAGTATGATCAAATAGAAGATACGACAGATTTTGTCAATCATATACTTTTTTATCCATCTGAACGAGTAAGTGGAGAGCATAACTTTAAAGATGCTGTTTCTGTTTCTTATTTGTCAAAAGAGCAATTAGGTGATTTTGAGTTTTCAGACATTAATGCCCGGTTTAAAACTCTTTATATGATGAAAAAAAATGGCATCCGTGGCGCACGTAATGGTCGGGACACTAAAGACAAAGCGAGATATAAATATTATAGTGTTAAAATAGAAAACAATATTCGTGAAATAGTATTTCCAAAAAACATATATAAACCACTACAGAATATTGACTTTAATTATGATTCAGTTGGTGATATAATAAAGACAAACTCTTTTAAAGAATCCTATGCCTATCGAATCTGCAAACGAACTTGTCGATCTTAATTCTTTTCACCTAGCTGGTATTATCCCTCTTGCAGGACAACCATTAGATTTTAATTTCCCATGGCATGACGCAATGCTTCCAATTGCTCCAAATTATTTGGCAATAGAGAGAGCAGTTTTGGAATGTGCAACTGCTGGGTGTGAAACAATTTGGGTGATTTGCCCTTCTGATATGCAACCCTTGTTAAAATCAAAACTAGGGGAGATGGTTCAAGATCCAGTCTGGATTAGCCGCAAACACGATGTATATCCTTCCACTTCTCGTAGAGAAATTCCAATTTATTATGTTGAGATGCACCCGCGTGACCAAAATCGTAGGGATTCAATGGTATGGAGTATTTTATATGGTGCAAAAGTAGCCAAAAAAGTTTGTAATAGCTTAAGTCAATGGCTTGTTCCGAATAAATATTATGTGACATTCCCATATGCGGTGTATCCCTCTCAACACCTACGAAAATATAGAAAAGAAATTTCAAATCATGGTAATTTTTTCTTACTTACTGACAGCGGAGAATCTGTACTAGATGGTAATTACATTGGTTTTGCTTTTCAAGCACAAGAATTAGGTAAGCTAATAAAATATTTTTGGCATAAGCAAACAGGCAAACATGATCCCACTCAACCAGTAAGGGAAAGGAGAGAAGGAAAATATATTACCAAATTATTACCAGAAGAATTAAGATATTCAGGCAGGTTTTTTAAGATAGAGGATATATTTAAGGAATTAGATCCTCAAGTTCCTACATTTAAAGTGGAAATGGAATGGTATTATGATATCAGTTGTTGGGAAAACTTCTGCACTTATTTATCCTCAGAAGAAAGAAAAAAGATGCTACGACCTAAATTGCAGTTCTTTAATAATAAAAAATGGAATAAAATCGGAGAAGATGAAGAAAACTCTTGACTTATCGAATTATTTCGTGTAATATAACAACATGATTAAGTCTGGTATTCCGTTCGTCGGTCTTCATGCACACTCAACTGCCGGGTCGCCCTTCGACGCTATTGGATACCCCCAACAGCATATGGACTTTGCTTATGAAAATGGCTGTGATGCATTAGCTCTTACTGATCACGGTAATTGCAATGGTCTAGCATACCAAGTTCTTCATGGTAAATCAATGGAAAGCGCCGGTAAGAACTTCAAGCCAATTTATGGTTGCGAAGCATATTTTATTCCGTCTCTTAAAGAATGGGGGGAAGTCTATAACCAAACCAAGACCGACAAGAAATCTAAAAAAGATGCCACGAGTGGTGGTTTCACGGTTGAAGATGAGCTAGAAACTAAATCAGTTAAAGATATACTCAATCGGCGAAGACACTTGGTTCTCTTGGCACAAAACCAAACAGGTCTTAACAATATCTTTAAGTTAATTTCACAATCATATAAGCCAGGAAACTTTTATCGTTTCCCTAGAATTGATTATGATCTACTACGAACACATAGCGAAGGCATCATCGCTTCCTCTGCCTGTTTAGGTGGAATTTATGCAGGAGATTTGTGGGAAAATCTGGACAATGGAGATGAGGCTGTCCTAAATGCCATGCGTAAAACCACTGAAAATATGCAAAGTATTTTGGGTGATCGATGGTATGCTGAACTCCAGTGGTTTAAACATCCAATGCAAATGAAATTAAACACGTTTATAGTCCAGATTGCCAAAGAATATGGTCTTGAACTAATCTCAACTGCGGATAGTCACTACTTCAACCCTGAAGTATGGAAGTCCCGCGAACTTTACAAAAGATTCAGACCTGGCGCAAATGCATTTTTTGGCGAGATGGCTGATGACTTGGAAGAATATGGGATGGAATTGTATCCTAAGAATGGCGACCAAATGTTTGCGTCGTATAAAAAGTATTCATCAGAGTTAGGTGTGGAGTTTGATGATAAGTTAATTAAAGAATCAATTGCGCGAACCCATCATATTGCCCACAATCGTATTGAAAAGTTTTATCCGGATAACACCGTGCGCCTACCTTCATTTGTTATTCCAGAGAATATGACAGAAAACGAAGCACTAAGTGTCGCTTCAGTAAATAACCTACAATCAAAAGGTCTTACTAACCGAGACTATATTGAACGTCTTGATCATGAACTACAAGTTATTAAAGACCGTGGCTTCAGTCGTTATTTCTTAACAATGAAAGCTATCGCTGACAAGGCAACTTCAATGCAAATTACTGGACCATCTCGTGGGTCCGCTGGTGGTTCATTGGTTGCGTATGTTCTTGGAATCACGCAGGTAGATCCAATTAAATATGGCCTGCTTTTTTCTCGTTTCTTGAGATCAGATGCTAAAGACTATCCAGATATTGATTATGATGTCTCAGATCCCATGACTTTGAAAGAATCATTAGTTAAAGAATGGGGAGAAGATAATGTGGTTCCCATTTCCAATTGGAATACACTTCAACTACGTTCATTGATTAAAGATATCTCAAAGTTCTACGATATTCCTTATCAAGAGGTTAATATTGTAACCAAGAAGATGGTGTTTGAAGCGATGGGACCAGCCAAACGAGCCCACGGAATCAAAGCAGGGGTTTATGATCCAACCTTTGAAGAACTCATGAAGTACAGCACAAGCCTTCAGGAATTTCTACAGAAATATCCACAAGTTGAGCCGCATGTTAGAACTCTCAAGGGTCAAGTGCGTTCATGCTCTCGTCATGCTGGTGGTCTTGTGGTTGGAGAAGACTTAAATAAATATATGCCACTAATCTATTCGGGTGGTGTAAGACAAACGCCTTGGACTGAAGGTCAGAATGTTAGACATTTGGAGCCAATGGGTTTTATTAAGTTTGATATCCTTGGCTTAAGCACTTTACGCATGATCGAGGGTGCAATATCGCGCATTATTACCAAACAAACCGGAAATGTTCCCGAATTTAAAGACGTTAAAAAGTTTTATGACGAGCATCTTCACCCTGATAAGATGGATTTTGATAATCAAACCATTTATGAAAACATATTTCACAAAGGAAAATGGGCCGGTGTGTTTCAATTCACAGAATCCGGCGCACAAGCATTCTGCAAGCGAGCCAAACCGACTTCTTTAATTGATATTGCGGCAATCACATCCATCTTTCGCCCTGGACCCTTGAGCGCAAAGGTTGATAGAGATTATGTCGAAGCCAAGCAAGACCCGCGTAATGTAGAATATAAACACTCAATCATCAAAGAAGTTACAGAGGAAACCTATGGTTTCTTAATCTTTCAAGAACAGATTGCCCTATTAGCTCATCGCTTGGGTAAGAATATCTCACTCGACGAAGGTAATCTGCTGCGTAAATTATTAACCAAGAAAGGAACTGGCAAAGGTGCAGAAGAAAAGCTTAAGATTTATGATAAATTCGTGGCAGGATGTACAGAGAAGGGAATTAAGAAGGTCGAAGCAGAGAATCTTTGGAAAACTTTTGAGTATTTTAGTGGTTACGGCTTTAATAAGTCCCATGCTGTCGGTTATAGTATTCTATCTTACCAGTGTGCTTGGTTACTGAACTATCACCCAACTGAATGGTTAGCAGCATTTCTTAATAAAGAACCTGAAAGTCGAAAAGAAAGGGCAATCAATGTTGTTAAAAATTTAGGTTATGATATTCAAGAAGTTAATATCAACCTTTCAGGTCGTGATTGGGAAGTGTCTGCGTCTGGTGAATTAATCCAACCTTTAACATCGATTAAGGGTTTAGGTGACAAAGCGATGGATCAGATCCTTGAGCATCGACCGTTCAACTCAGTTGAGGAATTATTATTTAATGAGGAAATAAGTTATTCTAAACTTAATAAAAAGTCTTTGGATGTTTTAGTTCGGTCGGGAGCGTGTGATACCATTGTGGATGATAGATTTAAACATTGTAAGCATTTATGGCTCTCTGTTATTGACAACAGACCAAAAAATAAGAAAAAGTTAGATGAAAATATTAAAAAATTTGCTGTCGAATCAGACTTTACGGAAGAAGAAAAGATTGAAAATATTGTAAGTTTGACTGGTATCTTTCCTTTTGAATTGGTTATGGATAGGAAAGTTAAAGATAGATTAGACCAATTGAAGGTTCCCCCACTTGCAGAATATGATAAAGATTTACAATTATGCTGGTTTATTCCGCGTGAGATTATTCCAAAGAAAACAAGGAATGGTAAGACATTTTGGATCATAAATGCAATTGACGAAACTTGTAAGACAACTAATATAAAGTGTTGGAATGTAAGACCGAATGAAGTTGTTCATGTTAATAGACCTTATGTGAGCAAATTAGAGCACGACCCTCAATGGGGTTTCTCTACGAGGTCAATTAAATGGAATTTTAAATTAATAGGATAATATATGAATAATAGTGGTGATGAAACCTTAGAAGTCCATCGACTAATAATAGGTAAGGACGAGGCCGAGTATGAAGCTAATGGAACAGTTTCAGGATATTTAATAGAACGTGCGGCATATCATGGTAACAAACTTGGACGACAAAATAAAAGGGTCAAAGAATTTGATATGGTAGAGGATCAACATTCAGGAGATTGGATAATGATTTATTACTGTGAGAGGTGTTTTTAAATGGAAGATGATTATGAATTATTTGTGGAGGAATATAAGCCTTCAAAAGCTGAATTAATGAAGATTTTTAATGATAAAATCCGGGCCAATGCGAAAGATGCAAATGAACCTAAAGGTATTGAAATTAATGTGTTACCCGAATGGGAATCCGCACTTCAAGAGAATTCGTCGATTTTAACAGTCTATGAAAAACGAGGCTGGAAAGTTATGTGGTATAAAATACATTCAGATGGCCCAGGCCAAGGAAAACTTTGCAGATCTTGGATAAGTTTCCGAAACCCTGCATATGTTAAAAAGGAGTAAAATATGATTATAGAATACGCAAGAGTAAGAAACCAGGTACAAGTACCAGAACGATCAAATCCAAGCGATGCGGGGCTTGATTTATTTTTTAACCCTGAACCAGCTGGCATATTACCAAGCCCCAAATTGGATGCAATGGTGATGGAGCCTGGGGAAAGTAAATTATTATCAACGGGTTTCCGATTTGGTGTCCCTCATGGATATATGCTTGAAATCAAAAATAGGTCAAGTATTGCATTCAAGAAATCTTTAATTGTCGGGGCTCAAGTTGTCGATAGTGGTTATGATGGTGAGGTTTTTGTTAATCTTCACAATATTGGCCGCGAAACACAGGTTATTAAACCTGGCGATAAAATAGCTCAAGCAGTAATGATTCCCGTTGTCCATTTCAGGGCAGTAGAAACCAGATCCGGTGATCTTTATAAATGGTATCCAATCACTATATCTGACCGTGGCACCGGAGCCCTAGGTTCGACTGATAAATAATGTTATATTCTTTACAGAAATTTATTAGATCTAAAATCAATCCTTCTAAACTTTGCAAAAAGTGTTACCAAGGTTATAAAAGGGGCTTAAAGTGACTTCTTTATCTCGAAAATTAAAACGACAAAAAGAAAAAGAAGCCAAAAATGAACTTACAAAAAAAGTTGGCCTTTTTGGTAAGCTAGAAGATGAATGTCTTGTATGTCAGGAACCTTTTGATAAGAAAGATAAAGACATGGTTATGAGTTGGAGTGTTGTGGTTAAAAATGATGATGTTCGTTTATACTGCCCAACTTGTTGGGGAACGGCAAAACAACTAGTGGAGGAGATGAGAGATGGATATACAAACACAAAAACTGATGTTTAGCTCTAAATCAGATGAGTGGGAGACACCAGCAAATTTTTATGAAAAATTAAATAGAAAATTTAAATTTACTTTAGATCCTTGTTGTACCAAATTAAACAACAGGTGTGCTAAATATTATACAATTGAAGAAGACGGCTTAACAAAAAGCTGGGCGAAGGAAACAGTTTTTGTGAATCCCCCTTATAGTGATGTTGGTAAATGGGTAAAGAAAGCTTACACTGAATCGACCAATAATGGTGCGGTCGTCGCGATGCTTATCCCATCTAGAACTGATACGAAATATTGGCATGATTACATTATGACTTCAGCGAGTGCCATTTATTTTATCAAAGGAAGGTTGAAATTTTATAATAAAATCATTGCAGACAGTACCGGAAAAGATGATGTAAACGCTGCACCATTTCCGTCCTGCGTGGTTGTATTTGGTGGCTTGCGGTGGTCGCCCGGACCACAAGTGAGCACCTTGGAAAGATAATGACCGATGGTAAATCTAAAATTATGTTTACTGTGACTGAACGTACTAAAGCAGATTTTAAATTACAGCTTCAGTACGACAGTCTTACACAAGTAAAATTTTTTAGAGCATTGATGGAGGGGTATGTTAATAAAGATCCCGATTTAATGGTCTATATTAATAAATTTAAAAAGGAAAATTCTGTTCAAAATAATGAACAAAGAAAAAAGATTATGACTAATATTAAAAAAACAACTGACACTAAAAGCAAGTTTAACCTTGGTGATGAAGAAGTCGAAAATATATTTGATATTCTAGAAAAGGAACATCCAGACCTATGAGTTGTTATGATGATTGCAAAAAGAAAAATAAATGCTGTCAAGTTAAAGAGTGTCGTTTATGGATAGATTATTCAAAAGATTTAAACTGTACGGAGATAGCAGTACAGAAAAAAGACAAACTGGTCTTCCGTGAAATTGGTGATCGACTTAAACTTACTCCTTCTCGTGTGAAGCAGATTGAATCCGGTGCTCTTAAAAAACTAAATATAAGATTAAACTCTATTTTCAAGATCTTATAAGTTGGCTGTTTGTTGTTTTACCTACTATTTATACCTGTAAGACTTTTAATAAGCTAAGGAGAACTCGCAAAATGGCAAAAAAACCAAACAAGCCACTATTAAATGAAGGAACAATTCGTCGTATGATGAAGTTGGCAGATATGAATGCACTCGGTGATGGATTTATTTCTGAAAGATTCGGACAGTATTCGGAAGACGCACCGGTAAATGAAGAAGAAGAAGAACTTGATGTTGAGACTGATATTGTAGCTGATGACGGACCTGATGCTGAAGGTGGCCCCGATGCCGAAGACGACATGGATGAGTTAGAACCAGAAGGCGACGACGGACTTGAAGGTGAAGTTGTTATCACCGACGAAGAAGCCCAAGATATTATTGACTTAGCTGATAAACTTCGGGATGCCACTGGTGGTGAGGAAGAAGAATTAGACCTGGGAGATGAAGCGCCGGATGATTTCGGAGCAGAAGAACCAGCAGGTGAAGAAGACCTCGAAGAACCTGGAAACAGATACATGGAAGAAGAAGAATTGTATGAAGCAGCCCTCAAAGGTTTGAATATCGAAGTCGAAGATGATAGTAAAGCAAAGCGAGATGCAGCGATCAATGAAGCCAGCCGACGGATTTATAAGCGAGTTGTAAATCGACTTTTAAAAGAACCTAAAAAATAAATCCTTGACTTTTTTATAAGTTAAGTGTATCATTAATACTATGGCTTATAATGCTAAAGTGATTGATCACTTTGAAAACCCTCGAAATGTAGGAATACTTGATAAAGACGATCCCGATGTTGGCACCGGCCTTGTAGGTGCGCCTGCATGTGGGGATGTTATGCGTCTTCAAATTAAAGTAAGCGATGAAGGTATAATCGAAGATGCTAAGTTTAAAACTTTTGGGTGTGGCTCTGCTATTGCTAGTTCCTCTCTTATTACTATGTGGGTCAAGTCCAAAACGGTTGAAGAAGCAGAAAAGATCACGAATCAACAAATTGTAGAAGAACTCTCCCTTCCACCTGTAAAGGTTCATTGTTCTGTCTTGGCAGAAGATGCTATCAAAGCTGCCATAAATGATTGGAGGCAGAAATGCAAGACCAAGAAATAGAATTTACAGAATTTGATGATGATGAAGAACTACCTTTGTCTTTCACCAATGAAGCAATACAAGCTGCCAAAGATGCTGTCGCTTCTGAAGGTTTAAAACCAGACGAAAAATTGCGTGTTATGGTTCGCGGCGGCGGCTGCGCTGGATTTTCTTACGTTCTGGATTTTACTGGCCCGAAAGAAAACGATTTTGTTATGAGCTTTGATGGACTCGTTGTTTATCTTGATCCTATGTCGGCTATGCACTTAGAGGGAACAAAGATTGACTATGTTACTAGTTTAATGGGAATGGGTTTCAAATTTATCAACCCTAACGCTACCAAAACTTGTGGTTGCGGGTCTAGTTTTGGGTGAAAAACTTATTTCTTTCTCATTGGGTTTCCATCTTGGTGTTCTCTTTACCGCATTAATATTTTTAATAGCTTTACAAGATTGTTCTTGATTTCTCGTACAGTTTGATATATACTAATAGACATGAATAGTGATCTATTGTTAGTGGCTTTTCTAGGATTTTCAGCTGGATATGTTTTTAAAACTTTGGTGCATGGTTTTAAAACACTTTCTATGACTGCCACTTTTGTTCAAAAAATAGGCTATCAAGCGTTGATTCTGTTGGCCACGTCTGTTTATAAAATGTCATACATAGATCAGATGTGTGCATTGGCTTTAGAAAGAGTCGGCGAAGTCGAAGAAGCCAAAAAATTACGATTAGAACACGAACATCAGTTTAACACCTGGAAAGAAGAAATCGTCGAGGAATATGTTGAAAATTATCCAGAAACTTATAAATGGCAATTACAATTTGATGATTGGAAAGGCATGATGGATGAACTGACGAATATTTATAAAGAGAAAAAGGTATGAATTGTGGAAGGAGAATATACAACTAGCTTAAATACGGAGGAAAGGTGCCGTGAATTTGTCCTGGATTTCATTAGAAATAGGGGATTAATAAAATCAGAGGATAATCTTATCCTATCCGAAAAAGTATTCGTTGTTAATGCAGTTTTAAAGTGGTGTTATAAATCCGCACACCAAAAGAAGATGACTACACCTTTGTGGAACAAGTATAAGCGAGCATTAGCACAATATATTGCAGGGGTAGTTGATATTAAATGGACCGAGAATAATTTTGAAATAATTGAGGTAATAAAAAAAGATGATGAACCCCGAAGAAGAAGCTCCCGAAGAAGAAAAAAATGATTTAATCCTATTTCCCGAATTGTTCAGCTCGGAACCTAAATCCCGCATACTTGGTTTATATGGCGAAGTTAATGAAGAAAGTTGTAAGACTGCCGTTGCAAGTATTTATTACTTTAGAGATTCAGGGGTAATTGAAGAAGTCGTAGAATCGGAAGAAGACGAAGAATCCGTGGTTAAAATTTCTAATTCTCCTATTAATTTTATAGTTTCAACTGAAGGCGGAAGTGTTACAGATATGTTTGCAGTGTATGATTGTATGCGAGACGTGCGTAAAGACTGCGAAATTATAAGTTTCGGGGTTGGAAAGGTAATGTCAGCAGGTGTTTTGTTGTTAGCAGGTGGAACGAAAGGAAAGAGAAAGGTCGGGCGAAATTGCCGCCTGATGCTTCATGCTATATCTGGCGGCCATTTCGGATCACTTAAGGAACTAGAAACAGACATTCGAGAAGTAAGATGGTATCAAACACAATATGTAAAAGCATTGGCCGATGAAACAAATATGAGTGAAAAACAAATAAGAACAATTTTTCGTAAGAAAACAGATACATATTTTGATGCAGAACAAGCAGTTAAATGGGGTATTGCCGATGAAATGGTATAATACCATTTGTAATTTTTTGATAAACATTAAAAAAGATCCATCTGATTATAGACGAAAAGAGACAGAAAAAGAAGCCGAAAAAACTTTATCAGTAAAAGACAAAAAATATATCATCTGTGGCGATCAAAATATTCCCATTGATTGGGATGATGTTATTTTATATGATGACCCACAAGGCTTTTCTTTACCCAAAAATTGCTACAAAACAGTAAAAAATAAAAGAAATCCTTCTATGTTTGTTGCTCATTGGGATGTGTGTTTATCGTCTAAAAGTTGCTATAATGTGTTAAAAAAACGCAAACTATCGGTGCATTTTCTTATTGACAACGATGGGACTATCTATCAACTGATGAATTGTAATGATATTGCGTTTCATGCAGGCAATCGAAAGGTAAACAACAAAAGCATTGGAGTAGAAATTTCTAATGCTTATTATTTAAAATATCAAAACATTTATCGCTCTCGGGGCTTTGGGCCTCGACCAACCTGGAGCGATGCTCAAGTCCATGGTAAAACTTTGGAACCATTTTTAGGGTTTTATCCTTGGCAAGAAGAAGCATTCCAAGCTTTGACAAAAGCATTAAATAAAGTTTATGAAATTCCTATCAAAACTCCAGTGCAAAATGGCAATTTTATAACAACTGTTGTTCCCGAAGTTCGTGACGCTACATTTGAAGGTGTCGTAAATCATTATCATATAACGAATCGGAAAATAGATTGCGCTGGTTTTGAATTGGATGAGGTTTTGAAAGAAATTACTTGACGAATTTAAAAAGCGGTGTTATACTTGCTTTATGAAACATTTCGAATCAGGTCGTAAATTAAATGAGAAAATAATGTCTGGGGTTGATAAACTCGCAGACGCGGTTGGAACTACACTTGGACCTCGCGGTAGAAATGTTGTTATAAAAGCAAATAACGCTAAACCAATCATCACAAAAGATGGCGTGACAGTCGCAAAGTTCGTTGATCTCGAAGATCCGTTTGAAAATCTTGGTGCCCAAGTCGTAAAACAAGCGAGCGAAGCCACAAATAGTGATGCTGGTGACGGAACTACGACATCCACAATTATTGCAAGAGCCATTTTGTCAAAAGCTCAAACTCATTTAGCAAATAACGCTTCTCCCATTGAGATTAAAAGAGGTATTGACACCGCCGTTGGAGAAGTTGTTGAAATACTAAAAAATCAATCAAAACCAATTTCAACAAAAGAAGAAATAGAACAAATTGCAACTATCTCTGCAAATGGTGATAAAGGTATAGGAAAATTAATTGCGACCGCAGTTGACCAAGTGGGAGCGAATGGGGCGATTACCATCCAAGAAGCTAAATCCAATGAAACCTCTTTGGAGATGATGGAAGGTTTCCGTTTTGATTCTGGATTGCTTGCAAACGCTTTTATAACCGATGAACGGCGCGGAGCAATGCGACACGAGGATTGTTTGCTACTCGTGACAGACAGAAGTATTACAACAATTGATGAGGTCTTACCAGCTTTAGAAATCGCTGCTCGCGATGGTCGCCCATTCATAATCATAGCTGAAGATATTTCAGGCCAAGCCTTGGCAGCGATGATTATGAATTCAATGAAAGGTTCAATGAACGTCGCCGGGATAAAAGCTCCAAGATACGGAGAGGAGAGGAGAAATATTTTATCGGATCTTTCCATCTCTACAGGTGCCACTTTTATTTCTCGCGAAAGTGGAATTCAATTACGCTCTATAAAGTTAGAGCATTTTGGAACTGTTGATACCGTGGAATCAAATAAATTTTTTACTACAATTGTCGGTGGTAATCAAGATGACGATGATGTTGAAAGAAGAATAGAGCTTCTGAAAAGCGAAGTAGATCAAGAGCCAAGTTTAAATGTTTGTGAAAAAATTCAAGAGAGAATTACTCGCTTGTCGTCTGCGATTGCTGTTATAAAAGTCGGTGGTCTTACTGAAATTGAGATGATAGAAAAGAAACACCGTGTCGAAGACGCTCTTGAGGCAGTAAACTCTGCCCAACAAGAAGGGATTTTAATTGGAGGCGCGTCATCTCTCTTAAGAGTGATTAAAAAACTAGATATTGAAGTGGATAACCGCGATCAACAACTTGGTGTCGAAATTATAAAAGAAGCTATTCAAGAGCCCTTTAGGAAGATGGTACAAAATGCTGGATTATCACCTGACATATACTTAGATAAAGTTCGAAATCATACTAATCCTGATTCTGGTCTTAATGTCGCCACGGGCGAAATTGTTAATATGTTTGCTTATGGAATTATTGATCCTTTTAAGGTCGTCCGGTGCTCTTTACAGAATGCGGCATCAGCAGCTTCTACTTTATTACTTACAGATCACGCGATTGTTGAGGAATAACCGAATTGATTCCACTATTTAGTATGTGGCCCCCACAGACAAACAAACCTTAGAACAATTAGCAGCAAGAGTCGAATTTTTGGAAGATAAAATAATGGACGCGCTTGAGTCTGTTAAAGAAAGCCAAGAAAGAATGTGTGCAGATATTTCAAAGATTAAAGAAGCTGTTTATAACCCTGATAACGGTTTGTATGCCCGGATTAGAACCCTGGAAGAAGACGTAAAGAGTAAAAATAAGTTTTTGTGGGTTCTACTTTCAATGGGAATAGGCTCGATTGGCGCAGCAGTTATATCCCACTTAAATTAATCATTACTTAATTGTTTTTCTTGACAATCGTATCTAGCTATGCTAATATGGTAACACAATGGTTTGGAACATGAGAAACTACAAAACATATCCAAAATACACTTCTAAGGAGGTTATAAAAAATCCTAAACTTACTCGACGCCTCAAAAAGATTGAGGAAGAAAATCTCCCACCCAAAACCCAAGAATTTATTGTTTCTCTTTTAGACTTTTTTAATAAAAATGGCGGGCTTACTGAGAATCAGCTTAGTGCTTTTGAGAAACTCGAAAGCCGATGGTCGCCTCAAGAAAAAATTAAACTTGAAGACTGGAAGAAAGAATATCTTGCCAATTACCAAGAAGAAGCGAAAATTGTTGCACAATATTATTCATCTACTGGATATTTTGTTACCTTGGCCAACAATGTGTTGCAAGACGAAAATTTTATTCCTTCGAAAAAAGGATTTAATAAGATGGTGAAGAATAAATACGCTCAAAAAATTTTGAGTGCTCACTATCAAACACCTCGTTTTAAAGTAAATGAGATGGTTCAAGTTCGATCCAATGTAGGAAAGCGCGGTTATGATAGTGCTCTTTCTTCATTACGATCTCGCCTATGTTTTGTTTTAGCCAATGATTTAATCATTAAAAATGCTTGCGAAGGCGCAAAGAGATATCAAGTTTTACCAATGGGCGAGTCTTGCCCGATTGACATAGAAGAACGTTATTTAATGAAACCAAACAAAAAAGGAAGAAATTCATAATGAAAGTTGTTGTAAGTTATGCGTGTGATCTAAAAGACATACCATTTACTGTTGTTGAATTGTTACAAAATTTAAAAGAAAATCATTTACCAAGTATCACAATTGATATTCAAGATGCTATTTTGAATAGTAATGATAATAAAATTGCTGAAGCACTAGAATCAATGGACGCTGCACGTATTGGGTTAGCCAAACTTGATAATAGATTAATGGATTATATGAGCATTTTGGCTGGTTATTCTAAAACCAATGCTGACATTCACTTGGGTATTATCCCTTCCCAAGTACAGGAAGGAACCCAAGAAGTGGCTCCTATTGATATATTAGGGACTGAAGGCGAAGATAATGTTAATACAGAAGAATCAGAACAAACAAATGATTAAGTTGGTAGAGGTAGCTGTTCATAACGAACAATATAATTTAAGAGAAATTGTGGTTAATAGTGCTCACATTACTTCTATTGTACCAGACAATACAATGGCAGCAAATAATGCGAATGGAAGACTTCCAGAAGGATTACACGAAGGCCAACAATTTTCTAAGGTTTCTTTTATAAATGGTAAAGAAATCGTTGTAGTTGGTACGCCGGATGTAGTTGGCGCAAAAGCAAAAAAAATCATTCACGGTTAATCTAACACAAAATGAGGTTTAATCATGGAAGCACTAAAAAATTTAATTAATAAAATTTCACATATTAAAATTTGTGAATTTAATCAAGATGGCAGGATTAATAGCATTTCTGACGAAACTACTCTCATAGCCCAGCTAGAAAAATTTGGACCCCTATTCGATTTAAAAATAAAAATTCCTCCTCCTCGGTATTGGTGTGATGTTTTTATTGATGAACAACCAGTCCAGATTAAATCATCTTCAATGAAATCCTGCGCGGACAATTGGAGTAGTAAAAAATCTATTCTGTATGCATTGACTGACATGACTATAAATGAAATTGATAAATGTTCAAACCGATCTAAAGTGATACAAGAGAAGTTAGCCTCCCGGATTATAAATAATGGCTCTTTTAGAGACTTGGATGTCTTAATTGTAGATAAAAGAGACGGGCTTGTTCATCATCGAAAATTATGTGAATTAAATAAATTAACTTCTAACGGTAGCAACCTGCCGTTTCAAATAAACTGGAGAGACAACTTGCAGTACAACCCAGCAAAAAGGACACCAAAAGAAGCCCAACAGTTTGTGATAGGTTCTTATCTGGAATCAATCAAGAAAAAACACAAACAAGATAGCCCAGCATTACTAGAAAGTATTCTCGGTAAATAATGAGTATTTTAAATAAGAAAAGCCGAGAAGAACTTTTATCGCTTGGTCAGTTCTTTACTAAAGAAAGAGAAGCCAAGTTTATGGTCAATCTCATAAAAAATGATGGTCTTGTCCTTGAACCCTCCTGCGGCGACGGAGCACTTCTTAAACATTTAGGTTCTAATGTGGTATCTATAGAATTAGATGAATCTGTAGCGCCCAAGAATTCAATTGTGATGGACTTTTTTGATTATGATATATCTAATAAGTTTTCCACGATCATTGGCAACCCACCGTATGTAGCCAATAATAAAATTTTACCAAGCACTAGAAAGAAGTTGTTATCTTATTCTAGTTGGAGTGGTAAAACTAATTTATTTGTTCTTTTTATTGAAAAATGTCTTCTTCATCTTAAGCCTGGTGGTGAGCTTATTTTTATAGTTCCATCTATTTTTTTAAAGGCAACAAGTTGTAGAAAACTAAATCTTAAATTATTTGCACAGGGAACAATTACGGATATGGTTTTATTTGGTGATGTTACTCCTTTTGGCGCAGACGCAGCCCCTGAGCATGAAACATGTATTTTTAGATACGAAAAAGACAATTTTGAGAGATTAACGAAAATGTATTCTTTAGATGCAAAGAAGACAAATATAAAATTTGATTTTAGCAAAAAATACTTCGTTGATGATAGTGGCATGTCCTTCTTCTTTAAAAAAGAGACGGCTGTAAATGAATTGATAAAAATTGGTGATTATTTTGAAGTAAAGGTTGGTGCAGTCAGTGGATTGGACGAGTTTTATATTGATGAAAAAAGAGGAAACAAAGATTACGTCTTTTCGAAAACTAGGATAACTAACAACACAAGAAGAATGATCGAAGAACATTCTCCTAGTCCGTGGTTGATTCAGAATAAAGAAAAGTTAATAAAAAGAAAAATAAAAAATCAATGGACAGAACAAGATTGGTGGAAGTGGGGAAGACCACAACCCAAAATGAAAGGTAGGCGATTTTATGTTAATGCCAAAACCCGTATCGAAAACCCATTTTTCTATAATGAGTGTGAAAATTATGATGGTAGTGTTTTAGCTATCTTTCCCAAAGACGATAAGATGAACTTAAAAAATGTCATTGAGGTGTTTAACAACATAGATTGGGTAACACTTTCAGTTAAGGTGGGTAATAGATTTATTTTTAAGCAAAAAGTTATTAAAAATTGCTATCTTACTTTGGATCAATTAAGAAATTGTTACTGACAACAAGAAATATTCTTCACGGGTGATTTTTTGCTTGACGCCCTGATAGCTGTGTTTACATTATAAACACAGGAGGAAATAAGAATGAGTGCGCTAAAGGGGTGTCTTGTATTTACAAGACACCCCTTTTTATTTGTTTTAGATATATTTATCAACTATTTATTATAAGATGAAAACCGGCAACGACCCTAAGCTTTATGTGAAGGTCGCTTGTTCCCTATGTTTGGGAGGCCACCGCAAAGGTATATTTATGAACTGCCCTTATTGTGATGAAGATAGAATGACATATATTGAAGTATCTTTTAAAACTTTACAAGAAAATTTAATTGAGAATTTGACTGGCAAAGAAAAAAAGAAATTAATTATGTCATTGCAGGAAAACAAATAATGAAATTGATAATGGAAGGTTGGCGAAAGTATCTAACCGAAGAAACAACCGCCCCAAAAAAGGTCATTTTTATGGCTGGTGCGCCGGGTGTGGGCAAAAGTTATGTTCGTGAAAAGTTGGGATTAGATAAATTGCCACAATTTCAACATGAAGTGAAGGATAAAAAAACTGGCAAAAAACGAATGGAATTGAATGTTGTTGATCCGGATAAAATTTATGTTCCGTTGTTAAAAAAAGAGTTGCCACCTTTGGGAGTTCCTGAAGAAGAAGCAGCGAATGTCGAAAAACTTACTTTAGAGTATGTTAGAGTTAGACGAGCATTAAAGGAACTTTTGAGCCAGATATTAAACTCGACTGAACCAGAAGAAGGTTGGAAATCTGAAGAAATAGAAAATAAGTATGATGAAGCACATGAGCGTTTAGAAGACAATTCAGATGTAGCTGTTAAACTAGATGCTGCAAAGAGAGAATATGATTCTAAACGAAACATTTGTCAAGTTCAAGGGCAATGTTTTGCTAGTGGTCAGAAACAAGCCAAAAGCCAACAAGAAGAATGGTTTCAACAAGATTTGAGTATAATAATCGATGGAACTGCTGGCTATTATTCACGCATACTCAATCAAAAACAAGCATTTGAGCAGGCGGGTTATGATGTTGCGATGATCTTTGTAGATGCTCCGCTTGAGACTGCTGTTGCATCTGATAAAGACAGAGAACGTAAATTGGGCGCTCGAACAATTGAAAAATCAATGAAGTCTCTACTTGGAGGAACTTACTATGATTCTAAAAAGGGTGAAGAAGTCACAAAACCTAATATAATGAAGCCATTTGTTGATCGTTTTGGGAGAGAACAACAAGGTTATGAAAAAGAATTTGGAGACAATTATTTCTATGTGATTAATGACAGGGCTCAAACAGACAAGAGTATTGCTGCAATTAAACCACAGTTTCAACGTTTCCTTTCTGGTCAAGAATTGAATGAAGCGGATTGGCAAAAATATGTGGAATCTAATTACTCAAGATGGATGACAACATTAACCAGACAGGGCGGCAATCAAAATAGCGGCCCATACAAAAAAAAGGCCCCAATTAATTATCGTGGTAGCGCACCGCCAGGTACTGTGGGAGGTTGAAAGTGACAGCCGAAAAAAACGATCCAAACAAACTAAAACCGCAGCCGCCACCAAAAC
>TARA_R110000851_G_scaffold132813_2_pt1 | contig 24909 bp, 9 predicted proteins | sample TARA_R110000851 | Tara Oceans TARA_R110000851 (sample SAMEA4397627) | marine metagenome | biome: Polar Biome; feature: [DCM] deep chlorophyll maximum layer (ENVO:01000326); material: water (ENVO:00002006), including particulate matter (ENVO:01000060) such as... | depth 17 m
ATGGATTGGCGACCAGAACCTAACTGGCTTGGCTCAATGCCTCCGGCAGATTGGTTGGACAAACTATTTAGTAAAGATAGTATGATGGTGGGTAATGATATTGGTGCGGGTTCTTGCAATATTGATGCGGGATTACCACCAGTTGGCTCAAATGATACATAATGGAGGGATTAATTAATGGCAGGAATCACACCAAGACTTCCTTTGACTCGTGACGGGCTAAATGGGTATGCTCTTATAACAGACTATAAAAATCTGGTAAAACAAAATTTTAAAATTTTATTATTTACTGTTCCTGGCGAACGAGTAATGGATGCTGATTTCGGCATCGGATTAAAATCTTTCTTGTTTGAGATGGATAATGCTGGTTTGTATGGAAGAATTGCTGGAAGAATCAGACAACAGGTGGGAAAATATCTTTCTTATATTACAATCGATGATATTGTTTTTAACTCGGCAGCCAACGTACAAGGTTTTGATCCTAATTTTTTAAGCGTTGCTATTGAGTACACAATAGTCCCACTTGGGGACATAGACAAAATAGAACTAACTTTGCCTGTAGACTAATTATTTGATAAAGAGAGGAACTTCGATTGGGCTCAAAAAAACAATATCCGCTTATTGATTATACATCGAGAGATTTTAATTCAATTCGACAAGATTTAGTAGACTACGCAAAACGTTATTATCCAAACACATTCAAAGATTTTAGTGAATCCGGCTTCGGATCATTGATGGTGGATACAACCGCATATATTGGTGATATTTTATCGTTTTATTTGGATTATAGTGTCAATGAGTCTTTCCTCGATACCGCGATAGAGTATCAAAATGTTATCAAATTAGGGCAACAAATGGGGTATAAATTCAACCCTAGCTCTGCTGCATCGGGAGAAGCAACTTTTTATGTAATTGTTCCAGCGGCTGCCATTGGAACTGGACCAGATACAAATTATATTCCCATCTTACAAAGAGGTACAGAATTATCCTCGGTAGATAGTATCGGGTTTATGTTAAGTGAGGACATAGATTTTTCCAATCCGAGTAACGAAATCGTGGTAGCCGAAGTTAATAGTGACACAGGAACACCAACTAGTTATGCAATTCGAGCTTCTGGGCAGGTAGTTTCGGGCAAACTTCAACAGCAAGAAATAGTTGTGGGAAGTTTTCAAAGATTCCTCAAATTAAAATTAAATGGAGGTGATATCACCGAAATTGTGTCGGTAACTGATACAGAAGGAAATGAATATTATGAAGTTGATTATCTTTCCCAAGACACAATTTATAAAGCCACATTAAATCGAGGAGATAACAGTTCAATCACACAGAATGTTATGCGACCATTTGTAGTTCCCAGACGATTTGTGACAGAAAGAACTCAAACTGACATATTTTTACAATTTGGGTTTGGAACAGAGAACACTACATTGGCAGTAGATTCCTTGGTGGATCCAAGTAAAGTTGTATTAAAAGTTCATGGCAAAGATTATGTAACTGATGCTACAATAGATCCTGGTAACTTCTTAAAAACTGACAAGTTTGGTGTAGCCCCATCGAACACTACGTTAACGGTTGTATACCGAGAGAACAATGCAGAAAATGTTAATATATCTTCCAACGCACTCACAAGTGTAAACACTCCTATTTGGGATTTTAAAGAATTGGCATCCCTCAATCAAGCAACTTTAGAGACTGTTGTTAGTTCTTTGGAAGTCAATAATATCGAACCTATAACAGGGGATGTTACACTGCCAAGCACCGAAGAACTAAAAACACGCATTTATAATGTTTTCTCTTCTCAAAATCGAGCAGTGACTTCAGAAGACTATAGAAGTTTGTGTTACGCAATGCCAGCAAAGTTTGGTGGAGTAAAGAGAGTAAATATTGTCCGAGATCCCACTTCACTTCGCAGAAACCTTAATTTGTATGCCATTTCGGAGGCTGCTGATGGATCTTTGACAAAAACTAATTCTGTAATAAAACAAAATTTAAAACAATGGTTAAATCAAAGTAAAATGATTAGCGACACTATTGATATTTTAGATACTAAAATTGTTAATATCGGAATAGAGTTTACTGCGATTGCAAGTTTAGAAGCCAACAAGTTTGATGTATTAAATGATGCAATTTTAAAACTTAGTGAATATTATAATAGAAAATTTGAAATAGGTCAACCATTTTATGTTTCGGATGTCTATAGTCAACTTAATAAGATGAAGGGAATCATTGATGTGACGAGAGTTAATATAGTACAAAAAACGGGAACTAATTATTCAAGTGTTCCTGTAAATATTAATATGTTGTATTCTGCCGATGGCAGTTACATTGATTGTCCTCAGAATGTTATCTTTGAAATAAAATATCTTTCGACAGATATCAAAGGAACTATTAAATAATGGGTATAAAGAGATATACTGCGATTAGCGATAATACTATAACCAATGCTTTCGATTCAAATCTCGTAACTCGGGGCACTGGAAGTAACATGGGACTTGCGGACTCACTAGAAGTCTTTTCTATTTATGCTCAAGCAACAAGCGCCTCAAGTGAATTGAGTAGGATTATTACAAAATTTCCTGTGGTCACAGCAGACGCAACAACCACCATACAAGCTGATCGAGCTGCGGGAACAATCCCAGCCAGCGGTAGTGTAGATTTTTATCTGCGCTGTTATAACGTTAAACATACAGCCACCTTACCCAGGAATTTTACTCTTGTTGTTTCACCAGTTTCTCAATCTTGGCAAGAGGGCAACGGTTTGGATATGGAAGAATATTCAAATTTAACTTATGGAGGCACAGGTTCTAATTGGATAAATGCCGCCGCCCAAACCGCATGGACAGACATCAATGGCACTGCTAGACCAGGTGGGAGTTTTTTAAGCGCCTCATGGAATGGCTCACCACAAACTAGCTACGATGAATTTAATTATACTCAAACTTTTGGAGAAACTGGCACTGGAGATTTGGAAGTCAACATTACTGGCTTGGTAGAGAAGTGGATTGCCGGCGATTATTCCAATTATGGGATGGGAATAATGCTCACCGCAAGCCAAGAAGACGGAGCTTTGTCTTATTATACAAAGAAATTTTCTGCTCGTAGCAGCGAATACTTCTTTTCCCGTCCTGTTATTGAAGCTCAATGGAATTCTTCCCGAAAAGATCAGAGAGGAAGCTTTTATGTTTCAAGTTCTAATTTAAGCGCAGTCGATAACAAAAATACAATTTACCTTTACAATTATGTCAGAGGACAACCCAAAAACCTTGCCAATGTTGAAACAGGTCCCATATATGTAAATGTTTATACTTCAGCAAGCCAAGGTGAAATATTGACTGCGACCCCAAATAGCCCAATTACTGGTGGATATGTGGATGTGGGAATTTATAGTGCCTCATTTGCATTGGACACAAGCGCCAGTTTAGCGTTTGATCGCTGGTTCTCTGGATCGTCTGGTTCTGCTATCACAGCAGCTGGCACAAAAATCTATCACACTGGATCTTTTATTCCTCAAGTGTTTAATTCATCCAACATCTATTCTATTCCAAGATATGTAACAACCGTTACTAATTTGGAACCAGAATATTACAACCAAGGAGCCGCACGGTTCCGACTCTTTACTCGATTAAAAGATTGGAGTCCAACTATTTACACAGTAGCGTCTACACAAATTCAGAATGATATTGTCGATGATGCTTATTTTAAAATCTTTAGGATGATTGATGAAAAGGATGTTATTTCATATGGAACAGGCAGTTTAAATCATACACGTCTTTCATATGACGTGACTGGTAGCTATTTTGACTTTAATATGTCAATGCTAGAAACTGGTTATGCTTATGGAATTAAATTTGTGTATTATATAAATGGGGCTTACCAAGAACAACCTGAAGTTTTTAAATTTCGCGTAATAGAGTGAGAATATGTCAAATCTTAAAGATCTTTTTAGCGGGAAAAAAAGCAATAAACTTTTAGAGAATGCAACACAACGCTCTGTTGGGTCTGCCGTTGAATCCCCGGATTATTTAAAATCAAACATAAAACAAAAACAAAGGTTTATACCAGCAGTTGATTTTTCATCTGCCTCTAATTTTGCAGTTTATGGTTCAGCCGAAAAATATTATGAAGATTCTTACAATTATGTCTTAAATGAATACCCATATGACGGCTCATATAAAGAGAAAATTAATTGGAGTTTAAGTGGCACGTATCTTGATAGACATATTTTTGAGAACGAGTATCCACGCACCACGGGTTATGTTAATATTGGACAATCCTATGGCTTTGATTCACAAAAGACTTTGGGCTACGATGCCTCAACTAAAAATGAATGGATTTATTTTAAAGGAAATAATACCAATGCTTCCCTTAATTCTAACACAAATCCAAACCTAACGCTCCAGTTTGATAATCTGAATGTTTATAATACCGCTAGTGCTGGTCTTTACAATGTAGAGATCGAAGGTAGTGGGGGCTTATCGGTTGAGTTTTGGCTTCGCAAGCCCACTTTTAACTCTTCCAACGAATCCCGTCGCCAAGTTATTTTGGACGTATGGAATAGTGGTTCCTTTGGAACAGCAGGATATGGTCGATTCCGGGTGGAAATTTCAGGAACCGATGGCAACGTTGTTAATCCCAATTTTCATGTTGAACTTGCATCTGGGTCATCGGGATTTTCTTCATTAACCCCATCAGGCATTTCGCCAACAGTGATCTTAAGTGGTTCAACTTTAACTGGCTCGTGGAATCATTTTGCACTAACATTTGCTAACACGGGCAGCCAGATGGTTGGTCGCCTTTACACAAATGGGGCACTGTCTTATACTCACACTGCTGGTACTAGTGTCGGAACCGTAACAGGATCGATGGTGGGACAACTTGGATCTTTGATTTCAACAGTTTCAGGCTCGGGCGCACTGATTCAAGGTTATGGTAAATTATCTGCCTCTCTTGATGAGTTTAGATTTTGGAAAACCCAAAGATCCGCTAAGCAAGTCGGTCAATATTGGTTTACTCAAGTTGGTGGTGGCACAAACAGTGATCTCACTTTAGCAGCAACAGCATCTACCAAATATAGTTATGAAAACCCGGTAGATCTAGGTGTTTATTATAAATTCAACGAAGGTATTATCGATACTTCGAATGTTAATGGTCAAGACGCAGTAGTAATTGATTACGCCGGTAGAGTCACAAATGGTGCCTGGACAGGATATACGGTAAATTCCAGAAACACTGGTTCTGCTATTATCTCAGCATCTGCGGCTGCTTATGAATTTGAAGACCCCATTTTATATTCAACCAATCCTCGCGTATCTAGTTCTCTTGAAGACAAAAAAAATGTTGGCAAACTGTATGATGCCACTAACAATTCTTCGATGATGGGTTCATTGCCACAATGGATAGTGAGTGATGATTTAAACAACGCAAACGGTGCTTTATCTAATTTAACCCAAATAATGTCAAGTTACTTTGACACCCTTTATTTACAAACCCAAGCCATAACCGATCTTAAAAATAAAGATTATATTAGTGGAAGCGATAAACCTGCTCCTTTTGCCTCTAGATTTATTAATTCTTCTGGGTTTTTAACCTCTGAGATATTCACGAAAGCCTCCGATTTAGAATATCTCGACGCAAGAAATAATACACAATTATTTACTGATAAGATTGATGAATTAAAAAACCTCATTTATCAGAATATTTACAATAACTTAATATACATTTATAAGACTAAAGGAACGATGAAATCCTTCAGGAACCTTATTCGTTGTTTTGGTGTTGATAATGAGTTAATTAATATTCGCTTATATGGCGATGAAGTTACCTACAATCTTTTAGACAATTATGAAAATACAACCATACGCAAAAGGTATGCCAATTTTCATACATCCTCCAATTTTAATGCGGTTGTTTTTCAGCAAACTGCTAGCGGGAACACTTATAGCCGAGGCTATATTAGCTCCAGCGCCGAAGTTCAATATCGCGGCAACACTTATGAGCTAGAATCTTTTTTTCCAAAAGATAAGGAACGCGGAACTCCTTCTTATTTTAATGCGTCTTTTCAGACGGCATCAATCTTTGGGTGTCACACTTCCGGTGCAGCCGGAACGAATAACTGGGGCACTCCTGACTACGGACAATTCCAGGTACAATCAGTTAGAACGGATATCCGACGAAAAGCTGCGTTCTTTCAACTAACATGCAGTAATGATGGTGAAGGCACAATGCCCAAACTCACTAGTTCTGTGTTCCAAGATGTTTATGATGGTAGCCGGTGGAACTTTGCAGTTCGTATTAAACCTAAAAAATATCCTTTAGCTGCTGGTGTATCTGGAAGTGATATAGGTAATTATGATGTTGAATTTTCTGGCTACAATTATGTACTTGATGTCTTAAATAATAGCTTTGCTGTGACAGCATCAGTTTCTAAAACTGGTGCCCAAAACTTTTTAAGAGCAAACAAACGCTTTTTTGTGGGTGCCCATAGAACTAACACAACTGGAGATGTTTTACAACAGAGTAATGCAAAATCCACTTCTTTGCGAGTATGGATGGATTATCTGACCAGCAGCGTCTTACAAGCTCATGCAATAGATGTTACCAATTATGGTTCAGAAAATCCATATCGAGATGCTTATCTTAATGAACAAGGCGCAACTTTGGGGAGCAAAAATGTTAAAGGAATTCCCCAATTAGAAACTCTTATTTTAAATTGGGATTTTGAAAATGTAACCACCTCTGATAGTGGAGGAAATTTTACAGTCCCTGATGTTTCTATAGCTTCTTCTGGAACTAATGATTATACCTCTCGTTGGGGCTGGCTCGGACCAATTGGACAATATCAACATACTGGTTATGGTTATGGTTTTACTCCGAGTTCATCCGGTTCAATTGACCGCCGATATGTTCATACTCTGATACAACAACCACCAGAGGTTATTAATAGTTCTGACATGATCTCGTTAATAGATCAAGACCAGAATATGATGTTTGTTAAAGATTCCCGACCAGAGCAATATTTCTTTGCTTTCGAAAAAAGCATGTATGGTGTTATTTCCAAGGAAATGATTGATATGTTTGCCACAATTGTGGACTTTAATAATCTCATCGGACAACCAGTAAATCGTTATCGTGCCGAATACAAGGACATGCAAAAACTGCGCCAACTATATTTTGAAAGAGTTCAGAATACAGTTGACTTGGACAAGTTTGTTGAATATTTTAAATGGTTGGATTCAGCACTGTCGGTAATGTTGCAACAATTGGTTCCTGGTTCCGCAAGGTTTTCCGAAAATCTCCGCACAATGGTCGAAAGCCATGTGCTTGAGCGCAACAAATATCAATCCAAATTTCCAACATTGGAAATGAAACAGACTGATCCTGAAGCTGGAGTATTCGGGATTAATGAAATGCTTTATTCCGGGAAACGCGGAACTGCACCAATTCCAACCACAGCAACAGGATCAAATTGTGAATGGTGGCTTGAACGAGCAGATAGAAATAATTCAAACATTACTTCGGGCAACGGTACGGTTAATAACCAGCGAAATACATTTAGGTTAGCTAATGATTTTCGCTCTGGCTCAGGTCCAACTTTGGCAGTCTCCAGGGATTCTACCGCTACCACTACCACTTATGAAGGTCAAGCGTTCGCCTTACGCAATTTTACCAAGATTTACCGGCTTGACGTTAGCGAGCAGCCAGTAATTCATGGTGGTTCAAATTTTGCAAAAAATAAAACTGTAGAATATACTCATGAAGCTCTTAAATTTGATTCCTCAGAACAACTATCTATAGCCGCATCAAGCATTCCTGCTGAAAGGGGTTGCAATGATGTAATTATTCCAAATTCTAAAGAACGATTAGATGCCAAGGTTGTCAATTCGGGTGATCCATATGGCTACACGAGTGGCAAAGATGACATTTTTGCTCCCTTCAGCCTATACAGTTCTTCTGTTACAAACGGGTATGTTGCTGAAGTTGCAAGCGAGTTTAGAACTAAAACCGAAATTAACAATTATCATGATGATATTTATGGCGATGATAAAGGCATCCCGGCACAAGGTCCGTTTACTGAAAGGCATGTTGGTGGTCGTCAACATCGTCATTTAAATATCAACACATCATCTGCCACCACCACCCTTACTAGGGCAGAAGCTTGGAATTTAGACCTTAGTGGAACTCAATCCCCCGGTGATCCTGGAATATTATACGATTCCAATTGTATAAGTTGGCAAAATCATGACAACATGACCAACGATACATGCGGTGGTATTCATAAAAATTCTGGTGGTACTGGCTGGAATTCTTGGGCAAATGCCGAACCAATTTTGGCAAATGATGCGGTTACATTTCTTTCAGCATTTCATTCAGGTTACGCTTGGCAACTTTATGCTGGTTTACATACTTCGGCTGGCGCACCCGGCGATCAAGCAGAAATTGCTTATGCTTTCTTTTTTGACGCCAATTCTGCAAACGCAGTCGTTATTCGGGAATCGGGAGCAGACCCAACTGGTGGTTCGACTTGGACTTTAAATACAACAGATTATTTTAGAATCATCAGAGGAAATAATGGAAAAGTATTTTATCAAAGAAGTACCGATAGTGGAGCGACTTATACCACAATTTACACTAGCACTGTATTAGCAAAGGGTCAGCTTTTATATCCTGTAGTGACAGAATATAACACTGCCGTCTTGGGTCTTAGTAGTGCAACGGTAGAAAATGGTCATCGATTATTGATTATTTCACAACGTACTGCCCATCAACCTCGCGCAACAATGATTCGTGATGCTTATGCAAAACGTCCAGTAAATATCGCCAACCTCAAGTGGGGCACATCGTCAGCAGTTGCGGGTAATTATCGCTTTGGATATGAAGTTTTGCAAACTTCTGGACGCACTTTAAACAATCGCTTTTTTATTGCGAATGGCGGATTCTCGCCAACGTCTTCAGACACGGGAATATTTAGTGGAGCCATCGATTATGCTCTGCCTCGCTTTGACCTCACTGGCACCAATAAATCAATTTTTGTAGAAAGATTTAATGCTCCTGGTGGACCTGAAGTTAGTTCTCGCGGCTGCATGGATGTTAATGCAGAAGAATTTTCAGTATATAACGAGTTAAATTATCGCAACCTTGTTGTGAGAACTGCCCTTGATAGTTGGTTAACTGAACATTGCGGGCAATTTGGTATTTCTCCCACGGGCAGCCCAGGTGACGGAACCACGCCATCTGAGCATACCGTAAATCCACTTGGTTATGGCGATGTTATTGCTTCTTATCACAAAGTCAATAGAAACCCAAGAGTTCGAGTTGCATTAACTAATGGCTGGCAAGGCGCAAAAAGTTGTAGCTTAAATTATGATAACTGGTACGTTCAACACCCAATTCCTCAAAGCGATTTTCAATATGCATGGATAACAGCATCTGTTTCTAAATCTGCCTGTGATGCTTTGGGGCACATCGGCGCTCATGACGCTCGTGGAATTGTTCCATTTTCTGTCCCATCTGGTGTAACTTCTATAACTCAATCGGCTATACCTTTTATTAGTGCAAGTGTAACCGGCGCATTTGGAATAAGTGCTGACTTTGTGGGCTTAAACACCTTAATTCATGAGCCCGTTAGTTCATCAACAAATACAGTAGGATATCCTCTCACGGTGCCCTTAAGTTCTTATCGAGGTGAAGTCGCTCGGATAGCAAACAACTCAGGAACTCTTTTAAATTCACTAGATTTACACCGCAATGGTCCCTATGGTCGCCCAACATGGAAACAAATTCGCACAGGTGAAACACCAGTTGCGCGATATCACAAAAGAAATAATATTCTTTCGGTTGGTTCAAAAAGAGGTGTTGTAACTGTTCCTCATGGTTCAGGTTCAAATAGACCAGCCACATATTTTGATCCAAGAACTGGTCCAAGCAATATTAAGAATTTTGTTGAACCACCAGTTGTTTTCAAATATCGCCCGCTTATCAGTGATTTATCTAACGTCCGCTTGCAACATTCATATGCGAATAATAAATGTTTGTGGAGCCAACAAGGTTTGCCGCTCAACAATCCTTCTAAGTCGATTGGTGAATACTTAAATGGTTTAAATTATAAGACCGATAAACAGATTTATGATAAGTTAAGAAGCACAACCGAATATCAAGCAGCTTTTCAGAGTTTAATATATTCTGAGGTGGTTTATCCTCGCGGAGCAAATACGGGATTGGCAAGAACTCGTGGGAGGACACAATACGCCGAAACTGCGAATCATAGTTCAAATATATATCTTCTCAATCCTCATCTGCCATTTCAAGCTGCACGTTCGGCAGGCAGCAATGGAATTGATCGTGGTCCTAATGAGAGAAGAACTCTTTGGAGAGATGCAGATTACAACAGAAATCGTTATGTAGCTGACATGGGGGAAACTTCCTGTAATAACTATTTTATGACCACTATCGATAATTCTTGTGGAAATCAAGATGGTCACGCCAGGAGTGTTTGGTGTTTCGGTCAGGAGCCTTTGGTGTGGTATGAACCTTCGGGTGGAGTGTCTGTAAGCGATTGCAGACAGTTGCGTCTTTCAGCATCTTCCTGGTTCGCCAACAATGATGCCAACGACACGGGTGAACTAAACTCTATTAATAAAATGAAGATTGGTGGTTTAATGGGAGCTGTTATTTCTAGTTCCACGGATTATCTGGAGAAATTCTATACCCAACCCAGTGCGTCTGCTTATTATTATTGGATGCCACATTTTGGTCTAGGTCAACGATATTGGGCTAATGATTATATGTTTCTCCAGGGAATCCCTTCTGGAACTTATGGAATCGAAATGAACAAGGGTCTGAAATGGACCGCAGCAATTGATTCTGGAAAAAATCCGTGGTTCGATTCTTATGAAGCCTATGCAGAAAATATCCGTGGACTCTCAAAGTCTTGGACAGTATTACCAGAATTTAAAATTTCTGATCAAATGTCATATTATGTGAATGACAAGTCCAAGAATTTTATGGCAAAAAATGATAAGTTTTTGTCTCTTGATGGAGGAAATGTTACAGCCAGTGCAGTGGTTGGTGATGCTTCTCCCGCAGATCCCAATTTGCGAGATTTTGATCACAATTTCTTCAAAGAATATTCTTTCTCAGATTTCCAAAAATATTTCGGGCGTTTCCAAGATGATAATAGTTTAAATAAGATCACTTTAAAATGTAACGCTGTTAAAAAGCTGTTGCCTTATAAGGGGTTTTATCCTGCCGACCGCACAACTCAATTGGTTAGTTTATTTTCAGGAGCACTGGGGCAGTATGTCTCTGGCGGCGCACTTTCAGCATCTAGTGTCGCCAATGAGCCTACCTGGGAAGCCAACTCTTCCGTGGTTAATGTGAATAAAAATTGTGAAAAACAGTTGGCAATGCAATCTCTATTGCAGCCTTGGTTTGCACCTGGTATTTTGTATAATACCATTAAGTCGGGAATTGCGGTTGATTGGCCTGTTTTTACAGGATCTTATGTGGGCAACAATCCTTATAGTTTTGATTTGGAAGCACCAATGACTGGTACTGCCAATGTTCGTTTCCCGTTTGATTCACTCTTGAATCCGCTTGGAAGCATCCCGGTGTCGGAGTCTAATTCAGGTCTTGGTGGTCATGAATTACTTTTCCAAGCACCCACCTATCTTAGATCTTACCATTTCGAAAGCCCCAGCCAAACCAATGGTGAGGCTAAAATCCGCCGCCTCCCTTATGCAGAGTTTAAGACGAAAAGCGGATTAGACGCGAAACTGGATCTATATAAAAGCGCCATGCATAATTTCTTGGCAGAAGTTCCCAATTTTTTCTTAAAGGGTGAAAAAATAAAATATATAGAATCATTACCCCAAGCTCAACTAGGAAGTGTTATTGAACAGGGCAAAGTTTATGTTATGGATGTTTTCTTGGAAAAGACAAAGACCTCCAATAATAATGAATTAATTATGATGGAAGATTATTATAATGGGAGTGTGTCTGGCACTGTTATAAATAATACTTGGGGTACTAATAATACTGCGTCCTTTAATGGTAAATATTTCGGTCCTCCGTGGAACCCTATGTTAGGTGGCGCTGATGCAAGTGTAACCACTGACTCTTGGGGTGCTGGTGGAGCCCCTGGTCGTTATAACGCAGATCCTGCTTATGCGCCGGTCACGCCTCCCTATTATTATGGAAAAGCGCATGTGCGCTTGATTTATACGGGCTCTATTGATGATCGACTCGGTGGATCGAACCAATTTTGGGATTTAACTAAAATTCTTACCAACACTACAATGAGTTTTCTTGGTGCTGATGATAGGAGAAGGGACGCATGGACGATATATCCCACCTGGGCTGATGGAACATGGGATTATGAAAATGCTTCAGCATTTGTGAACATGATGAACGTCACCGCTTCTTTAGCTATTAAAGGTGTGCGCGTTGACCGTGACGAACCTACCAATATTGGTTTAAATCGATGGGTTATTGCTCCACACATGGAAACACCTGTTTTAGATTTTTCTTCTTCACAAACTCCAGTGCAAGGTTATGGTCGAGGAATGTGGAGCGGGTATGGGCAAATCCCATCAGGAAGTAAAGGAATTTTCTTTGGCATTGAATCTCCACCAGAACTTTTTATCAACCGACCAAATGTACGCGATATGACAACGTGGTTTAGGAATTCAGCGGGCGGCGAAGAATTTTCTGGTCAAACAACTACAGATGCCAGAGGAAGAACTCACGCGACCAACCAGGCTACCGCCCGTCCCAGGGACATCGCCACAGATCACATTCAACAAGTTGGAGAAATTGCGGATAATAAAGTAATCTCTGAAGCAGTTGTGGCAATTCCGTTTTGTACTCGACAATATGGAAGAAATTCCGGCTTTGCCAGAACAGTGTCTCATCCTATTATGGGCAAAAGACTCTTCTCCCTTGGAAACAATACAGCCAACGCTCGTAATATGTTTGATACACAATTTGGAAATGTCCTTAATGGGCGTGATGCTATCCCCAATACACCGGGAAACAACTCGCTATACACCAGATTCAATCTCGACAGTCCTGTTGTAGAGACTTCAGTTAGTCAAATGGGAATGTTGATGGATAAATATATCCTACCACCTGCATTAGATTTTGCCAAAAATGGTTCGATTGAACCATTTGCCATGTATATTATGGAATTCGAACATACTTTATCAGATCAGGACTTGAGAGACATTTGGCAAGGTTTAATGCCGAAGATTTCAACAACTGCTGAAGTTGATAATTCTTCTATTACTCATGGAATGAAGCCTTATGAGTTCTTTGGTGGTAAAAAATTACCTCCTTCTCACGAAATCCGTTGGATGGTATTTAAAGTGAAAAAGAAAGCGCATATAAATTATTGGTCAATGACACCATCAACAACCAACGATGCAGGTTTTACCGGCAACCCACAAGATATTAATCCTGTCGGACTACAATATAGCTACAATTGGCCATATGATTATTTCTCTTTGGTTGAATTGGCACAAGTCGAAACTGTGAGTAAGTTTTCTGGCAGAGCTGACAGAACAACTTTTGTCTCTGAAAGAGCTTCCGAAGATACTGCGATTGCAGAGCAAGGAAACCCTGGAGCTGGTACGGAGCCCGAAGGACGAACTAATGATAATTCCCTAGGATCAGAAGGTTCAGAAAGTGGACGTGCCGGTGCGTCCTCTCAAGATCCGGGATACGACCCAAATGACAACTCGTTAGGAGGAGGCTAAATGAAATTTTTTAATAAACAAGAACAGGTCATCGACATACAGCTGACACAGTACGGCAAATACTTGCTCTCCAATGGCAAATTTAAGCCAGTTTATTACGCTTTTTTCGACGATGGCATTCTTTATGACCCTGAGTATGGTTATGGACCACAAGATCAAAATGATATACAAAATCGTATAAAAACAGACACCCCACAATTGGAGGGACAATATAACTTTAGGGGAGTTGAGTCACAAGTTCGCAAAGCAAATACTTTAATTCGCTCTCAAGATGAATGGGAAAAGAGATATTTCGAAGATTTATCCATAAGACCACCAGACGCAACCACCGATAACCAATATGCATTACAAAATATAATTGGAACATCAGATTTAAATTCCTCTTATGCTCCTTCTTGGGATGTTAATTTACTTATTGGCACAATTAGTGGTTCCTCCCGAACAACATCGTGGACTAAAGAACAAACTGGAAGCGCCCTTAATGTTCCCCAAATTACTGCGGAAGACGTTTTATATCAAACTGCCGTGAAACAAGTTGGGGTAGACGAGGTTATAGAGAACCCGGATGCAGATATTTATGGCAATGAATACATTGAGGTTTTTGCAACTGAAGGTGGTATTCTTCTGGACGTTAGCGAAAAAAATATAGAATTTGAAAAAGAAGGTTATGAAATTCAGGTTTACGAAATCGAAGATGAAGTTATATGTAATGGTAAAGGTGGAACACGAGAAGTTCTAACTCCCCTGTATTTTATAAAATATCCTGAAAGAATTCAGAACGGAATCCTATTAGATCAGGAATCATATTTAAGTGAAATAGAGATACCCGGTATCGCCGATCTTAAACTTGATCCTAGATATGTAGAATATTTTCTAGAAGTTGATGTGGATAACGAAATTGATAAAGATGTATTGTGTGAATTAACTTCTGATCGAACTTTGGGAATTTATTCAACTCGCTTCTTGGATTGTGAAGATGAGGATAAAAAGAAAGAAATTGATGCTCGCAATATTTATAGTACAGACATAAGCGAAGAAGATCTTAAGGGCTGCAAATGAGTAATTACGTTATAAATCCAGAACAAACCGTTGGTCAGTTTTTGCCCAATGTTTATATTAGCCAGATAACTCTTAGAAGTGATACAGGATATTCTCTTAACGAAATAAACCCTCACATTGACTATCCCGGAGAGGGAACTCAAATTCGTGGTGATGGCAGCCTTCAAGTCGAATTGGCAATTACAGTAAAGGACGTGCTCGGACCCGGAAATATTTCCCAATGGTTCTCGGCTGGAACTTTACCCAATGGCACTTCTTTAAAACAATTTGTTAATATTAATATAGTCCAAACCCAAACAAAAGAAGCTACGGCAAGATGGTCAATAAATATGGCACAACCACGCGAACTCTTTAGAGATGGGAAGATTGACCCAGGTGCAGGTGCGTCAGTTTATGTTATGTCTTTGAATGATTTTGATAACGGAGAATCTTTGGAAAGGCATATTAGTGAATTTGACAATCAGGGAAACTCAGTTAAAAACATAAGCGCAACTATCACTTCTGATGATAGGGCTTGGAAACCAGGAGTTCCCGACTCAAAACTCGGAGTCCCTCCCAAGCCAACAGATTTGGCTTATTTTGTTTGGGCTTCGTTTGATATTCTTGGTTTAGCAAACGTTTTTGAGCTTCAAGGCAGCAGATTAATTGATGCTAGCAATCATTCTACCCCTTTAAATGGGAAACTCAATTCTGATGTGGTTTTTAAAAATGGGGAATTAGTCAAAACTGGATATGTTTTTTTCGAAGCCATACGATTGTCTAACGGCAAGTTGCAAAAAACTGACAGAATATGGAATGGGAGAGTCCATTATCATCGAAATGGTCCTGGTGGCTATGAAGGTTATATGGGCGGTCAATTTCATGATGGCAACGCAACACAAGCACAACAACCTTATTTGTTTCGACAAACAGTGGCTAATAATAAAATACAGGATTTTCGAATTGTTAATAGGCTCGACAAATTAGAACTTAATTTTTCCAACCTACAAAACGACCTCTTAAGAGCCCTCAACACCGAACGCAGAAGCATCATAGAAGATACTAAGTTTTCATATTTTACTGAATTGATGATGTCACGAGATCGTGATAACAATTGTCGCTTTCTTTTTGGGCTTGATCTTCGAAAACTTGTAAGAGAAAACTCACCCTATTCCACAATATTTACTGTGGCTGACAATAAAAATCCTCGCTGGCTCCAGGAAGCCATGAAAAAGGTTCAAATTCTATCCATGAAAGTGTATAGAAAGAGGGCAGTAGGAAGTTCCGAGGTTGGGACAAGTCCCCATTATTATCCAGGAGATCACCACTTTGAACCAGTTTCTAAATTGGATAAATTTGATAATGCATTATCGCGAGCAAATCGAAATGGTGTATCTTATGATCCCTCTGAAGAACTATTGATTGATGCCAGTGAAGTTGAAACCCACGCTGGGTTTAAGCTCATTGGCGACGGTGCAGCTTCAATGGATGGACGCTCTTCCATGCGTAAAATAAACGGCATCTTTAACAATTCGACAAGAGCGATTAATTTTTATACTGCAACTGATGCTGGAATGTCAACACTGACAGACGGATATTATCAGTATAAAATAGAGATTGAAGTGCGAGACAGTGTAGTTGACTTCTTGATCGAAAAAAGAGCCACACTGATGGCGCAATTAAAAAATCTAAAAGAATATTATAACGAGGGAACAAAAACCGGAAATAAGTTTGCAAGCGGAGAAGTGCAAGAAGCATATTACAACCCCACAACCAACCGATTCACACAAGCTTTTATCGACTACGCCACGGTCTGGCCCGAAGATGCTCCCTCAAAATATCTTGAGACATTGAAAATATTTTCAAACCTGAGTGATGATGATACTCGTGATTACACCAGAGTGCTCACTTCATATGTTAATCCAAGCTCAGGCAATCCACAAGGTTGTTTGGCTTTGATGAATTTATATGACAACTTGGTATCGTTTATTAATAGAGCGATTGGTGTTCAGAAGGAAAAACCTTTTGAAGCACCTAAAGATAATGATCCAATGAACGCTACTGGAACTTCTAATAATGTTTTTGAGACAGACGTTGGATCTGCGGGACGACCCTATGTAAAAACATTTAAAATTGAGCATACATTTTCTGAATATTATGACGGAAATCTGCCGCAAAATGTTGGGTATGACTTTCTTGGTGCAGGGTATAACATAGGTTTAACAGATACACCAAGCGAAATTGGTTTGCGAGTGATACCATCTGGCGTTTTCAAAGATGAAATTGTTAGAAAAGAGTTATTAAAAATATTTAATGACACTTCTAGTCGTATTGATATGCATGGAATTGCAACAAAGACATTCGGCTCAGAACATATTAGCCCTGGTAATAATCTGCAAGAAACAGATTTTTCGTTTTTAACTCCGTCAGTTGTTTACAGTAGTGACTCCACTTTAGCCATGATCGGGCAAAATACAGATGCCGCACCGAATATTAATACTCGTCAATTTATGAATATGACAATGGGTAATGTTCAAAATGCAACTAATACTTTAATTTCAACTAATTCCTTAGAAGAGAAGACAGCCGATTTCCTCTCCTATAATTATAATCTAACTGCTATCCCATCCCCCGAACCCAGAACCCCAATAAATCCTCCTGGCACAAACACGGATAACGTGCCGTCCTCAACACCCAATGAAGATTATGAGCAACTTTCAAATGCCCAAGCTTCTCAAAATATACAAGCATTTCAGGTGTTTTGGGATCTAATATCAAATGGAGTTGTTAGCGATGGCAACCGTGCAGGTGTTCAATTGCCGGAAGGAACCAATCAGAAAAGCGTTAAATATTATAGCTCTGAAGAAGTTAATGGTTTTTGGGACGCATTTGTTGACTCAATCCCTGCAAACTTACCAGATCGCACAGCTAAAATCACCTCCGCAATTAATCAACTCCCAAATGTAATTAAAGCGTTGATTCGTTATAATGATGAGGCGGTAGCTCTTACCTTTAATCGAAACTATGGAACAGGAGCCTTGAAAACGCCAATAGATAGTTTTTTACAATCTGAACCTTTCGCATCCCCCAATTTAGCTTCTCGTGCAAGAATATTATTTGAAACAATAAATGAGATTCAATATTTGGAAGCATATGGTATGACAGAATATGCAATTGGTGATGAAAAGATTGAAGAACACGCCACCGCAATTCCCGTGTGGAAAACTCTTAATAGAAATATATTTAATCAATTAGGGAACATTAATGCCTCTAGAGGTCCGAAAGCACTTATTTGCCGAATGCGTTCTTGGGAAAGTGATGTGTTTAAAACCCAAAGACACCCTGCAAATGATTTGCCTACGTATGAAAAATATTTTATTTTAAACACAGACTCAGCTGACCTTCCACAAGACAACACAAGACCAGAACCCTTTTCCGCAGAAACCCCTGATACACCGGAAAACATTATAGGAAATCCTGACTCCACGGACTCATCGGATCCTTGGGTGGATTATGTCGCTACAAATTGGGACGCGGACGATATTATTTCTAACTTAACACCAGCCCCACCACCAGATTTAGCTGGCAATCCAGTTGCTGATGTAGATCCTGGCAGACCATCTGGAGACAATCCTCCGCCCCAACCAGGTATGAATCCATATGCGCCTGCACCCGGCAACCCATTAACTTCGGAAATGCAAACTCAAACTGGCAATAGTTCGGGCGAAAATACAAGTGGTGAAATGAGTGGCGGACCCATGAGAGGCGGAAACATCACGGGAGGAGGTGGATATAATGCCTGAATTTGGACCCAATTCTCAAGGAATGCCAACAAGCCTACAACCAGGCTCGCAAGCAACCACTATTCGAGGCGATTACTCTCGTCCAGCCGGTGATATTAATCTTGCTAGCTATAGCATCACGAACGATCTTGGTGGCTCACTCAATCATCCAGAACCTCGCAAGATTAGGATTTATAATCAAACCTCTTTTGGAGGCAACGCGCCGACTGAATTCTTGTTTGAGTTTGATGCTCCTGGTCCTATTGACTTTATTAGATATCGAATGGATCGTATTTGGAACAAAGATCCTTATAGTAATAACGGTATCATAGGTGGTTCCGCTGGTCCAATTAATGTTCAAAAACCAACTCCACCGGCTGGTCCAGGAGATTCCTGGTCAATTGAGCTTAATTTTGGAGCTTTACACCTGCCTACATATAGTCAGGGACTTTTTTATCGTCACCGGGAAAAAGTTACAATTGGATATCTCCAGCAATTTATAGATGAATGTGGCAATTATCCTGCAATTGGAATCCCTACGGATCAAGATAAATGGCTAAAGGTTTTAAAAGAAGACCTTCCAACGAATATTCAACCCTTAGATTCTCACGGGATTATTCCAACATTTTCCGAAACTCACACTGGAGATAATAACCCTAGAAAGTTTGAGGATTGTGTTTTGGAATATGCATCCCCTCTTGACTCTAAAACTATTGGAGATAATTTCTACGGCTCCCTTACGGTTAGCGAGGCAGAAGTTGTTCCCGTTTACAATTTTTACATAAAACAATATGAAGCTATTTTGAGCCAATCTAATCCTGCAAACGAACCAACCGAGAGTATGCTGCCTAGCTTATATTCCTTTTTAAGTGTGGCGGAGAATGAAGGAAATAAAATAACTCGTGATGCCAATGGCGACGTTGATCCAAATAGTATAGATACAGTATTTGAAAAACATATTACTTTAGAAAATTCGATTAAAGAAACTTTTGTCTCAACTCCCGTCACTTATAATGTCGGTGGTCAACAAAAACCTACAAATGTCGAAATTAGCGAAGGGCAATATTTTGATAAATATGCCTATGCTTTCGCCAATAGAGTGCGTAATCCACCACCGACAACACCAGAACCGTTACCAGGTCTTGAGGGGTTAAATGTCGAACGCCCAGCAATGCGACAACTTGGCGGCGACCGCCAACGAGAGTTAAGCTCTCAATTATCTTCACAATTTGCTGGCGGCTATTCAGTATCTGATCGTTTTAAGAATCAGATCGTACCAATGTCTAGCATCGATATGTTCTCCTCTTTTAACGAGATGGCTAATCGTTTCCCCATGTACTGTCAAATTAATTTTTCAACTTCGAACACATTAAATTCTGAAGTTGTTAAAATGTTTGAAGACACAGAAATGACTGCAATGTTTATGAAGGATTTTGTGGATGGAAAATTTGGTCAAAGCGAGAAAATGGATTTTAACTTTTTGACGACTGACGGTCTTCCTTTTATACCGGAAGCATCTTCCTATATCACAGAGTCACATAAACCCGACCGCTCTTTACCCGCACAATCAGTATTAGCTGGCGGCTTAGATTCTTGGAACCTCCTGTCTAGTGATGGCTGGTTACAATGGCTTCAAAATAATCATGGCGCAGACAATGTGGACAGCGGAGTATTTCTCGGGAAATTTAACAGAGAAATAATAAATGCCCTAAACAACCCAGCGTCCACAATGGTGAGAAATTTAATGTTCACCGTATTTAAAGCTAAGTTATCTCAGCTTGTGGAGGAAAAGACACGCACTTGGAAAGATATGGTAGGTGGAAGATTTGATGATGTATTTTATGAATCAAAACCTGCATACCATGAAACAGTTTTTTATGTTGTAGAAAAATGGGCTGCTGATAACAGTGGTTCGCCGATGGGAACAGAACCATTACAAAACTTTTATTTTCCAAACTCAACCCAATTGGATAAGCATCACTTTACCGACACGCAAGTTAAGTATGGTAAGAGATATGTTTATCGCATCTACGCTATGGAGATGGTATTTGGAACTAAATATTGGTATCAACTTGATCAGGCTCCAGTGGCGAACAACACCCAGTGGCACACTCAATTTGCAGAAGACCAAGCCAGAATTTGTGTTTTAACAGAACCAAGTTTAAAGATGGTTAAAGTTCCATATTTTCAAAAAGAAGTGATTATGATGGACGACCCACCAGTTTTCCCTGATGTGGATGTCATTACATATCGCAATGTTAGAAATCAAATTTTATTTTGGCTAACCGGAAATTCAGGGGAATATACTTTAAATCCTATATTAATTCAACCGAATGATGAAAAGGTGATTTCTAACATTCGCTTATCACAAGAAGTGGGTGCAAATGAACCCATTCGTTTTAAAGGCGATGATCAAGCTCGTTTCTTTGAGGTTTTCCGAACCGACAAAAAACCAACCACATATGCGGACTTTAAAGGCACGAAAATTGCTCACATCGATACAGGAGTTAACCTAGCCCAATATTGCAACTTATCTACTAGTGGTGAGTGGATTGATAAAACGATTGAGCCAAATAAAAAATATTACTATACATTTCGAACCATAGATAATCACGGGCACTTCTCAAACCCATCACCAGTTTACGAATTGGAAATGGTTTACGATGGTTATGCTCCATTCTTGTTGAGAAAGGTATATTTTCTTGAGGAAAATCCACCACCACCACAAAAGCCAGTGAAGAAGTTCACAAAATATATTCACATTAAGCCATCAATTCCTCAAAGAGTGGTCAATGAAATAGATTCCGGATTGAAAAATCCAGCCGGTGAAAAACTTGTAGATACAGACGGCGGATTAACCGCAAAAGGTGATTCTGATTGGGTTGTGCTGGGAAGAACCGAACAACCTCTTTGGCAGAAGTCATTGAAGGTAAGGATAATTTCCAAAAAAACGGGAAAAAAGATAGATTTGAACGTAAAATTTAAGAATACACACACAAAATTAGACAATGGTGGCAATAATAATTTATGTTAGAACTAAAAAAACAAACTATTTATATGAGGATAGGAGATAAACATGGCATTTTTAGACAATAGTGGTGACATTATTTTGGACGCGGTACTCACAGACACAGGGCGCTATCGTTTAGCACAAGGAAACGGATCGTTTAAGATTACAAAATTCGCATTAGGTGACGATGAGATTAATTACGGCTCTTATAATAAGAATAATCCGAGTGGAAGTGCTTACTACGACTTGGAGATCTTACAAACACCAGTCCTAGAGGCTTTCACAAATAATACCTCAACACTGCAATCTAAACTACTTTCAATTCCCCGCACCAATTTATTATATTTGCCGGTTATTGTTCAAGGCTCGGTTCAAGCTACTGCCGCCCCATCGGGGAGTTCTGATGTTCACCTGGTTTGTGTAAACGAGGACACAGTTGGAAAAACTGGTGCTTCTGGGTTTATTGTCCATAACAATGTTAACAGTATAGATGCCAGAGGGATCCTGAATGGTTTTAGACCAGGCGAGGGCGAGAACATTATCCGGGTTGATCAAGGGCTTAACACAACAGAAATATCACCAGAGTCTTCAATTGATGCTGATCTTCTTGAAACACAGTATATTGTCGAGATAGATAACAGATTTGGAACCTTGGTAAAAGCTGCTGGCAGTCCAACGCCAGCTAAAATATCTTTTGTCGATGACGACAATATCGCTAGTTATTATTTCTCTTTAGGGAGCGATCAGGGAACTTTTGTGGGAGCACCGCTTGACACTCAATACGAAACCAATATTAAAGGACCTCGTGGAACAATTTTCTTTTTCAAAATTCAAGCATCCACAGAACTCCAAACAACTCCATACCTCTTTGAACAATTGGGTTCAACCCGAAGTATGATAAAGCTCGACGGCTTGCCTCAAGATGTGAGATACATAGATACCACTATTAAAATAACTGGAGCAACCACCGGATATAGTATAAATCTTCCCATTAGGTATATTAGGAATATTTAAACTCTCCAAAGGAATAAACAATGGCAACAACTTTTAAAACTTTTCTAAACAACGACATAACTTCGACAAAAACTCTTTTGCACGAAGCTATTCCACTCACAGGGACAATTGCGTCAGGTACTTATAATACAGCCGGTGCCACCGAAGAAACTTGGGCGGGCACTAATATTAAAAATTATGCCCATGGAATGTTCCAAAGTGTTTATGATTATCCTTATTTAAGTTCATCGGCAAATCACATTTTTGATTTGACAGTTGGTTATGCTAAAGCCTCAACGCTCAGTGCTTCTAGCGCCACAAGTATGCAAGCTAAAAAGATTAATATGTATAATCAAATGGCTCAAGTTCTGGTTGGTTACGACACGACTGGCAGTATTCGAAATTTTGATGAAGATGGAAACTTGGTTGATTCCGGCGCAGGTTCGGGCACCAAAGTAAAAGATTGTATCTTTATTAATGTGGCACGACTGCTCGCAAAAGATGAAATCAAAAAAGGTTCGTTTACTTTAAAAATTGGAACAGGTTCTTATGCCTCCCCATTTACTAACGGCGGTGTAGACACCATAATGACCATTTCTGATTCTGGTAAGGAAAATGATTATCGAGTGAATTCTCCTGCTGGCGAATATGCAATTTTGTCAGCAACTGCGGGTTATGGAGCAGGCTGGGATGCGCCTCCAGCTTGCGGATTAATTTTTTATCAAGCGGGAATTGTGGTTTTGAGCAGTTCAGTTTTTCAAAGTGGTAGCAACACAGGAATTACACCCAACCCTGGTGGAATTATGGGTAAAGCAACTGGAGGTGGAGGGAGCGCCCAGTGGAATCCATCGCTTCAATACATCACAGCTTCCCTTACTGGTTCTGCTATTAGTTCTTCTTGTAATTATTTTAGGCATCGCTTATATGATATGAGTTTTAACAACACAACAGAGTTGAATTCTACTATCCACTTCTGTCGCATAAATCATAATGATTTCAATTATAGTTCCAACCCAACATATTTGAGTTCGAGTAAAATTGTTGTGAAAAACAATTCATTAGATTCTCCGATTTCTTATATGACAACAGTTGGACTTTATTCCTCAGATAATGAACTTTTGGCGGTGGCAAAATTGTCCGAGCCTCTGAAGAAAGATCCGACAAACGAAATGACAATTCGCGTCCGTCTAGATTATTAATTGTAAACTAATTATGGGTAGTCATGCCTTTTTATAAGTTTGAACAAAACGATGTTTTTTATAACAGAACGGAAACGCATCCTCAAGTAAATTTCGTTATTTATAACGGAAATATTTATTACAATAACAAACCTCGTGACTCCGGTAGTTTTGTCGATAATGCGGGAATGGTCCCCACCGGCTATGCAAATCTATATGAATTAAATATTGATCGAAAAGCTGGAAATCTTATCTATCCCTTTGTGACTAAGGATGGTAGTTTAGATTCTTTTAAAACAATTTCTACTAAAAAATTTAATACAGACTTTCTCTATGGAGATAAAATAACTGGAAGTTATCCCATGTCTGCCAGCATCTCATCTGATCGTGTTGGCGCGGGCGTAGCACGACCACGTATTAGTGCATTAAGAACTGCGCTAAAAAATTATGAAGTGCTAAGTCCTGCTTATGCATATAGTTCAAGTTTGGGAAATAAATCAACGCAGGAATTAAGACTTGTAAGCATCCCTTCAATATTTTACGGTTCCTCTGTCCAAAAAGGAAGTGTGTCCTGTAAATTTTATGTGTCTGGAACTCTTGTGGGAGAGTTGCGCGATAATCTAAAAAATGGAGAATTACGGCAAGTTTCAACAAGCACAAACGGTTCTACAGAAACAGCAAGCGGTTCTGTAGCCGGGGTTGTTTTGTATGATCAAGGTTTCCTTATTTTAACTGGTAGCTGGTCCTTATCTCCACATACGGAAAATTATTATGGCGGTGGTGCCGCTGAACCACGATGGATGGACTTTTCAACAACTGGTTCATCTATTCCATCTTCTAGCTTTGCATTAAATTTTAGTGGGACAAACTATGTCCCAACTTTAACAATGTTGGCACAAGCACCGCTCTCAACAATCAACTATTCCAATAATCCCACCGCGATTCAGTATCAACCAGGTTTCGCCCCAACAGCCTCAAGCGGCTCCGTAGCTTATATTGAGTATGATAAAAAACCTATCAAGAATATTGTATCAGGAACATGGGCAGACCCAACACCAGATTTTAGTAGAGTTGTTTATATCAATTATGTTGGAATTTATGACGATCATCGCAATTTAATCGGCGTTGCAAAAATGGCAAATCCAGTTAGAAAACGA
>TARA_R110000851_G_scaffold56766_1_pt1 | contig 24859 bp, 26 predicted proteins | sample TARA_R110000851 | Tara Oceans TARA_R110000851 (sample SAMEA4397627) | marine metagenome | biome: Polar Biome; feature: [DCM] deep chlorophyll maximum layer (ENVO:01000326); material: water (ENVO:00002006), including particulate matter (ENVO:01000060) such as... | depth 17 m
TGTTAATCAAGAAGGTTGGGTTAATTTTCCTGATTGGCAAGGTCGTATCTTTCGTAATAGACCAAACATAAAATGGGAAAAACCCGTACATGAGATGTTGACCGGTTTTCAGACGTATTCACATTTACCTACAGAAAAACCTTTTTGTATATTACATAACAAAACCATAGAAAAACAAGAACAGCAAAATGAAAAATACGCGGGGATTATGAGATGAAATATAAAAATAAAGATGGGATAGAATTGTCATTTGAAGGGCATAAAAATGATACTAGTATTCAATTAATAAAAGAAGTATTGAAAGAAGTTATTACATTGGGGGATAAAGAAGTTTACACAAAATATCCAAGACAAGGTTGGGTTAAGGTAAAGGAATTTATAAATGAGAATTTTTCTTTAGATGATTAAAGTAAAAATACAAAATCCTACGGTTGGTAGAAATGAACCTACCTTTAGACCATTTGGTTTTATACAAGATATTTTAAGAGATTATAGTATTCAATTCACCAACTCTGATGATTTTGATTATTTATTTGTCGGAATGCATGACTTTATTGATAAGAAAAAATCTCTTCAAGAAAGCATTGACTATGGATTAGAGAATTTATCTAAAATTACTGGTGATTATTTTCTATTCGAGGGTTCAGATTCAACATCATTGATGGGGGGTTATGAAGTATTTGAGCAAAGTGATGCTACTTATTTATTTAAAAACCAAATGTTACCATCTCAAGATGCGTATAAAGTTCCCTATGCTCATAATAAATGGTTTTGGGGTAGTGGTAGTGATTTAGATTTATCATATGATATTCCTGATGATATGTGGGAAAGAATAAAATTTACAGGTTGGAATGTCGGACAACTTGTTCCAAATTATAGAAATTTTCAACCAATAAAACAAGATAAAAGTATTGATGTCTGTGCTATATTTAGAGGTAACCATGATTATAATGAAGATCATAAATCACAAAATAATCATCTTTATACTGAACATAGAGGGGGGTTATGGAAAGTTTTAGAACCATTAAAATCTAAATACAATATGATATACGATAGATTACCATTTGAAGAATATATTAAAAATCTAATGGACTCTAAAATATCATTTTCGCCATTTGGTATGGGTGAGATATGTTTCAGAGATTTTGAATGTATGCAGTATGGAACTATAATGATAAAACCTAATCAAGATTTAGTTAAAACTATACCAGATATATATGAACCAGGTAAAACATATATTGATGTAAAGTATGATTGGTCGGACTTAGAAGAAAAAATTGATTATATATTATCAAATTTTGATGAATTGAATGTTGAGATAAATGAAAATATTAGAAAAAAGTTTATGGAGGGGTATGATTATCGTAATCTTTGTTTGTATTGGTATAATATTTTTAAAAATTTAAGTGGAGTGGAGCAGAGCTCATGAAAATATTAGTTACAGGTGGAGCAGGTTTTGTTGGCTCACATTTAGTTAATAGATTTTATAATAAAAATCACGAAGTAGTAGTATTTGATTCTTTGGGACATACATCTTGTATTGATAGGTTGAGTTCTAAAAATATTCCTATAATTATAGAACGATTACAGACTAAAGAAGTGTGGGATAAATTAGATACTGATTTTGATTTGATTATAAATTCAGCTGCTGAAACACATGTTGATGAATCATTTGAAAGACCAGTTGACTTTATAGATACAAACATATTAGGTTTGCATTATCTTAGTAAATACTGTTCTGATACTAATACACCTCTGATACATTTAAGTACAGATGAGGTTATTGGAAATGGAGAACCTTTGTATGAAGATTCAATGACTTTACCTACCAACCCATACTCTGCAACTAAAGCTGGTGGCGAATCTATTTTACATGCTTATGGTTATTGCTATGGTTTAGATTGGAAAATAGTTAGATTAAATAATACATATGGAACAATGCAATTTCCCGATAAATTAATACCTTATTTTATCAGTAAGTTACAAGATAATGAAAAATTACCAATACATGGTTCTGGTAAACAAGTTAGATTCTTTTTAAATATAGATGATTTTGTAGATGCCCTTGAAGTCGTTATGGATAAAGGCAAGAATAAAAACATTTATAATGTATCTACGGATGAATCCTATACTGTATTGGAAGTCACAAAAATGATTTGTGATAATATGGAAAAGGATTTTAATGACCATGTGGAGTATGTAGATGATAGACTATTTCAAGATCCAATTTATTTATCAAATAGTGATAAGTTACGTGGTATTGGTTGGAAACAAAAGCGTTTTTTGAAAGGAACTATGTTGGAGTTAATAGATTGGTATACAAATAATAGAGATTTTTTTAATAAATGAAAATATTAATAAATGATAGATTAATAGGTTTTGATTACAAACCACTAGTTATTGCTGAAATTGGTATAAATCATAATGGTGATTTGAATTTAGCAAAACATTTAGTTGACGAAGCTTGTAGTCAGGGTGTGGAAATAATAAAACATCAAACTCACGTCATCGATGATGAAATGACAGGAGAGTCTAAAAGGGTTATTCCGGGTAATTCAGATATTTCAATATATGATATCATGAGTAAATGTGCTTTATCCGAAGATGATGAAATAGAACTAAAAAATTATGTTGAATCAAAAGATGCTATTTTTATAAGTACACCATTTTCTAGAGCTGCAGCTAATAGGTTGGAAAGAATGGGAGTTTCTGCTTATAAAATTGGTTCAGGGGAATGTAATAATTATCCTTTGATAGAACATGTTGCATCTTTTGGTAAACCAATGATAGTATCAACTGGTATGAACAACATAGAAAGTGTTAGAAAAACAGTTAAGATATTAGAAGATAATAATATTCAATATGCTTTGTTACATACTACTAATTTATATCCAACACCCTTTCATCTTGTTAGACTTGGAGCTATGGTAGAATTAAAAGATAATTTTCCAAATGCTGTTATAGGTTTATCTGATCATACAACAAATAATAATGCTTGTTTGGCAGCCACGGCATTAGGAGCTTCAATTTTAGAAAGACACTTTATAGATACGAAAGATAGAGAAGGTCCTGATATATTAAATTCTATGGATACTAAAGAATTAGGAGAATTAATAAAAGGTAGTGAAGAAATTTTTAAAATGAGAGGAGGCAGTAAATCAGAGCTTATAGAAGAACAAGTTACTATGGATTTTGCTTTTGCTACGGTTGTTTCTATTAAAGATATATCAAAAGGCGAAAAACTAAGTGAAGATAATATTTGGGTAAAAAGACCAGGAACTGGTAATATTAAAGCAGAATATTATAAAACTTTACTTGGGAAAGTAGCGATTAAAGATATCAAGAACGATAAACATTTAACATGGGAAGATTTTAAATGAGAAAGGTATTCATAGTTACAGAAAGAAGGGCGGATTTTAGTAGGTTTAAACCTATATTAGAACTGATAAATGATGATGAACATTTAAATTATAATCTAGTTGTTACAGGTACTCATTTACTAGATAGTCATGGTAAAACCATTAATGAAATAATAGAAGGTGGATTTAAAGTTTTTAAAACTGTACAAATGTTTGAAGATGATATAGATAGAGATAGTGGTGCTGAAATGACTGTTGCATTGGGTCGTGTGACAATGGGATTGGTTAAAGTTATAGAGGAGTCTAAACCTGATATAATTTTATCTGGATTTGACATAGGTGCAAATCTAGCGGTTTCAATTGCAGGTGCTCATATGAACATACCGGTTGTGCATATTCAAGGTGGAGAAGTAAGTGGTACAATTGATGAATCTATTAGACATGCTGTTAGTAAATTTTCACATTATCATTTAGTTAGCAATAATGATGCTAAAAATAGGTTAATTAGAATGGGTGAAATACCTAAACATATTTTTGTTGTAGGGTGCCCATCAATTGATGCCATGTTGGATGTTGATATAAGTTCTCCAGATGAAATAAAAAAGAAGTTTAATATAGATGTATACAAAAAGTTTTTTTTAGTTTTACAGCATCCTGTTACAACAGAATTACATAATGCTAAAGAACAGATAAAAGAAACTTTAAAAGCGGTAAAGAAAAGTGGTGTAGAAAGTATTTTGATTTATCCAAATAATGATGCAGGTTCTCAGGCTATAATAGGAGAAATAAAAAATAGTAATATAAAGTATTTTTCAACATTGTCCTTGAAAGATTATGTTTCTTTACTAAGTTATGCTACAGCTTTGATAGGAAATTCTAGTTCAGGTATTCATGAAACTGTAACATTTAAAGTTCCAACCATAAATATTGGAACAAGACAACAAGGTAGATTAAGGCCAGGAAATGTGATAGATGTAGATTATGAAGAATATGAAATAACTGGAGCTATAAATAAAATATTAAATGATAAGAAATTTTTAAAAGATGTTAAATATTGTATAAATCCATACGGTGACGGAAAATCTGCAAGTAGGATTATAGATATTTTAAAAAAAATAAATATAGGTAATAAAATTATACAAAAAAGAATTACTTATTAGGAGAATAAAATATGAAGAAAATTTTAATAACAGGCGGTTCAGGAACGATAGGTAGTTCTTTCATAAAAAATTATTATGATGATTACAAGTTTTTTAGCTACAGTAGAAATGAAAAAATGCAAGTATCTTTGAAACGAAGTTTTAATGATGTAGAAGTGATTTTAGGTTCAGTTGAAGACAAACTTTCATTGATGAAAACAATTTCAAAAATTAAACCAGATGTAATTATTCACGCAGCTGCATTAAAACATGTGGATACGGGAGAAATTGCACCAATACAAATGGTAAAGTCAAATATAATAGGGACTTTAAATATTATTGAATGTTCGTATGAGTTTCATGTTCCAGTCACAGTAGGGATCAGTACTGATAAAGCATGTGAACCTTACAATAATTATGGATACGGTAAATTATTAATGGAAAAGATGTTTATGGAAGCAAACTGTGATAGAAGTAAATTTTCTACTTGTAGGTTTGGAAATGTCACACATAGTCATGGATCAGTTTTACCTTTTTGGTCAAGATTAAAAGCAGATAATAAAGCTTTATTATTAACAGATAGACGGATGAATAGATTGATGTTTTCAAAAGATGAAGCCGCGAAGTTAATTCATACTGCGATGTTAAAAACTTATACGGAAGAAGAAGGTTTCGTTTTATCTAAAAAAATGAAAACAGTTAATATGTTAAAACTAGCACAGGTGATGTCAGATAATATTGAAGAAGTGGGATTAAGACCTGGTGAAAAATTGGATGAGTGTTTGATAAGTAAGGAAGAAATTCCATTTACATATGTTGATGGTGATTTTATAACACTTAAATTACGTAAAAATAAAGGTAAAAATATTTTGACAGAAGAATATTCTTCCCTAACTGCTGATGAGATGAATACTCATGAGATGTTGGCCATAACAAACCATGATGGGTATGGAGATCGGGATTATTATGGGGCACACTAATAAATTAAAAGTAGTTATATTGACAGGAAACAAGGTAAGACATAAATATTTTGTCAAAGTTATGAAAGAAAAATTTGATGTTATCGGGTCGATATTTGAACCTCATCATGATTATTTTAATTTACAAAGAGAAGAGAGTTCTTTAGTTAGAAAACATTTTAAAAATTTAGATAAATATGAAAGAATATATTTAAATTCTGATTTAGACCATTCAGATTTAAATCATAAGGAAATAGAAGCAAGACATATTAATAAAATTGAAAATATAAATTGGGTGAAATCATTAAATCCAGATTATATATTACTTTATGGAACTGGTATATTAAATAACGATTGGTGTGATGAGTTTGAAGATAAGATAATTAATTTACATCTTGGGTTATCGCCATATTATAGAGGAGCCGCTACACTTTTTTGGCCATTTTATAATGATGAACTTGATTACTTAGGGATAACTATTCATTTAGCTACTTCAAAAATAGACGCAGGTGATATATTAGATACTGTTAAACCTGATATTGATATAAAAGATAATTATTATGATATAACTTATAAGTTAATAAAAAAAGCTATAGATAAATTTTCAAATATAGTTTATAGATATCATACTGGTGAACAAAAACGAATTGTCCAGAACGTTTCGAAACAGAGATATCTTTATAAGAAAAAAGATTTTTCTGAAAAGGTATTGATAAATGTTTTAGGTAAATATGGATGTGAAAATGTTATTGGTAGTTAATTATCATTATATAAGGGATAAAATTCCACTTACGGGTATCCACCCAATTACTCCTTCGTTTTTTAAAAAACAATTGGAATTGATTAGTGCAAATGGCTATAAATTTGTTTCTGTAGATGATGTAAATAAAGTCTTAAAAACGAATAAAAATATTTTACCAGAAAAATCTTGTCTGATAACATTTGATGACGGATTAAAGGAATCATATGATATTGGATTGTCAATTTTAGATGACATGGGAATACCAGCATTTTTTTCTATAATAACTGATACAATAATAAATGATAAGTTGGTTGATGTCCATAAGTTACAATATTTAAGAACTCAAGTTGATACTAAAGATATTGAATATTCCCTTTCATCAGATATAGAAACATTAGATGAAAAACCTATTTTAAATCAATATCCATTTGACGACATATCAATTGCGAAAATTAAGTATTTATTAAATTTTGTAAATCCTGGATTGGTTGATAAATTATTTTCTGAATTTATAACTACTTCTGAAAAAGATATAGCTGATGAATTATATATGGATAAGGATCAGATAAAAGATTTATACAACAGGGGGTTTTTAGGTACACATAGTAAATATCATAAACCGTTAGCTACTTTAACGGATGGTGTTTTATTTGATGATATCAAGAGTTCAATAAATGATATAGAAAATTTATGTGGCGGTACTGTTAAATCTATATCTTATCCTTATGGAGAAAAAACTGCAGTTGATAGTAGAGTAGTAGATGCATGTGAAGATTTAGGTCTTGTAAGTGGTTTTACTATGTTTAGGGGTATCAACGATAGTGATTATTTTTTAAAAAATCCACTTATGTTAAAAAGACTTGACACTACTGAAGTTTTTGGTGGTAAATATGAAGGTAAATATGAACTTTAAAATTTTAATTCCAGCCAGAGGGGGTTCAAAGAGAATACCAAACAAAAATATGATTGATATTGCTGGAAAACCTTTGATATCATATGTTTTAGATCAATGTAAACTCATTACCGATGATGTGTATGTCAGCTCGAATGACAGCGAAATATTAGATTTCTGTGTAAAATCTGGTGTAAATACTATCGTTAGACCAGACGAATTATCTACTGATTTTAGTAGAAGTGAAGAAGCTATAGAACATTTTATAAAAGAAGTTGAAGATGATTTTGATATAATTGTAGTAGTGCAACCAACATCACCATTGTTGTTAGCTAAATACATAGAAGAGGGATTGGGAATGATTGATAATTATGATACTGTTATGTCGGTTGTCAAGGATACTCCTTTTTATTGGGATGGAGATGGTAATCCAATCAATTTTAAGTTAGGTGATAAATGGAGAGGTAGGACACAAGATAGGACTATTTGGTATAAAGAAAGTGGTGCTTTTTATATTACAAAAGTTAAAAATTTTATGAGTGATTATATTCTACAAAATGGTAAGGTTGGTTTTATTCCTATGAAAAAAAGTGAATCTATTGATATAGATACTTATGAGGATTTGGAGTTAGTAACTAATATAATAGGGGATGGTGTATGAAAGAAGTAACACTACTCTGTCGTGGAATTTCATTAGGTTATGTAGGTAATGTACCTAAAGTAGATCATAGTGTCATAGTTAATGCGTTTCATTATGAGGCAGAAAACAAGTTTGTACACGAGTATTTATCTGCTTCTTCTACCATAAGTCATATATTAAGTTTAGCTGCATATTTTCCAGATTCTGGTGGTGCTGATATTTACAAAAAATACAATATTGACGAGATTGTGTTGCCTTATGTAAAAGAAGTATCGCCACCAATCCCAAATCGTTTTTTACAAATACAAGGTCGTAATGGTGTATTGCCGGTTAAAAATTTAGATGATATAAATAAAAAAGATATGATTTCTCATCCTAGATATACATTCACTTCTCCTTCTTGTGGTTTAGATGGGTTTCTTTATGTTGTTAATGAACTTAAACCTGATGTAGTTAACATTGTTGGGTTAGATTTTTATGATAATACTGGATATTTATCAAATTCTAATGGAAGTATAAAAAACAAATTACCAATAGAAGAAGCAAATCGTAATTGGATTGAGCTTTTGAATCGCCGTGGTGATCCTACGGATAAGATGCAAGAGTTTTTTCTAAATGTTGTAAAGAAAAACCCAAGTAAAAAATTTAATTTATACACAGCATCGAAAATTAAATCAGATGTTGAAAATCTAAAAATTATAAGGGCAATAATATGAAAATGATTAATATTTATCAACCTTCTCTTGGCCAAGAAGAACTTGACGCAATACAAAAGGTATTTGAAAGTAATTGGTTGGGGAAGGGTAAATTAACAGAACAATTTGTTGAAAATTTTTCATTAAAGTTAAAATCAAGTTCTGAAAATTTTAAGACTATTTGTAGTTGTACTGAGGGATTATTTCAGTCAATGAATATATTAGATATAGGAGATGGGGATGAAGTTATATTACCATCAATAAGTTTTATAGGGGCGGCTAATGCTATTGTTAGTTGCGGTGCTAAACCAATATTCTGTGATGTTGATAGCAGAACTTTAAATGTGAGTGCCGATGATATAGAAAAAAATATAACTAATAAAACAAAAGCTGTAATAATATTACATTATGCTGGTGTTCCATGTGATATGGATGAAATAGTAGATTTATGTAATAGACATGATATTAAGTTGATAGAGGATAACGCTAATAGTCCTGTATCAAAATATAATGACCAGTTTACGGGAACTATTGGTGATATAGGTCTTTGGTCATTTGATGCTATGAAAATATTAGTTATGGGAGATGGTGGTTTAGTTTATTGTAAAGATGTTGACTTAGCCAAAAGACTTGATTACGAAGCATATTTGGGTTTAAAAAGTGTAAGTGGATTTTCAAATTCTATAGACACTAAATGGTGGGAATTTGACATAGAGTTACCTGGTAGGAGAGTAATAATAAATGATATTACGGCTGCTATTGGGTTAGAACAACTTAAAAAGATAGATAATTTCATATCTCGTAGAAAAGAAATACATATGATGTATGATGATAGATTAGGATTAATTGATTGGATTGATGTTCCACAAAAAATACCCGGCCATAAGACAAGTTCATATTATATGTATCATATCCAAGTAGATAAGACTAAGAGAGATAATTTAGCAAAATATTTAAAAGATAAGGGTATATATACTTCGTTTAGATATTATCCTTTACATAAAGTAAAGTATTTTGATGATGGGTTAGTATTAAAAAATACAGAAGATATAATGGATAAAACATTATGCTTACCTTTACATCAGTCATTAACCGATGATGATGTTAATTATATATGTGATATACTTTATAATTTTAATTTATAGGAATTTGATATGAGATATTTACATATTGGTTGTGGTGATGTTATTTTACCAAAACCATTTGAAAACTTAGATGGTAGAAAATTAGATGGTGTAGACCACGTTGTCAATGGTCTAGATAAACTTCCATTTGAAGATAATACTTTTGATTTAGTATATTCTGCACACACACTTGAACATTTTCCACGGGATGAAGTGGAAAAGGTTTTAAGAGAATGGATTAGGATAACAAAAGTTGATGGTATAGTTAGGTTAGCGGTTCCGGATTTTGAACAAGCCATAAAGGTTTATCACGAAACTGACAAGAGAATAGAAAATATACTCGGTTTAACCATTGGTGGACAATCTTATGATTATGAATATCATTATTGTATTTTTGATAATAAGTCTTTAACTGGACTGATGAATAGGTGTGGATTAACATCTGTACATAAATGGGCTTATCAACGAGTTAGTCATGGTGATTATTGGGATTATTCACAAGGTCAAGTTTTTGAGATCCCCATTTCTTTAAATTTAGAAGGTCGTAAAGTTAAGGATTCGGAATCTATTACCGGAGTAAATGTGTTCGAAGTGTGGAAAAATAAATGAGTAAACATATAGAAAGTATTGATTTTGTAACTGTAATATATAAAAGAATAGATTATGCAAAATTAGTACATGAGAGTATAAAAAAATATGTAGACTATCCATACAAATTTTATGTTGTCAACAATGGTGATAATTCTGAAGGTAGTAATGAACTGAAGTTGTTAAAACAGATGTTTGAAGAAGAAGAAGATGTTATTGTCGTTGAGGGAATACAACAAGTTAATCAAGATGATGGTGTTTGTGTTCCACCAAAATCTAACCAAAAGTATCCACAACAATATTTTATTGATAATTATGGTTGGGATGGGTATAGTAAATACGATAAAAGACCGTTGGGATTTGCTAGTTGGTTACAGGCAGAAGCTATGACTTTAGGTACTAAACTTGGAAATGGAAGATATATCTGTCAAGTAGAACATGATGTGGTTTTTTTAAATAAATGGGTGGATGATATAGTACCTTTATTAGAAAATAATTCATTTGTTTCATATTGTTGGAGACATGATATAGATCAAGCTCTTACTCCACAATGGTCTATTTTAAAAAGAGAAACAATAGAAAATAATTTTTATGAAGAACCTGGTGATTTATATCCAAATTGTCATTATAAGGATACTTATGGATTATTATCATTATGGGCTAGGGAATATAATCAACCTTATGTTATTTTAAAAAATAGCCTTGAAGATAAAAGCTTAAAATCAAAACATGTTTTAAATGTCCCATTTGGCGAAGAAGGTTTCATCAATGGAGTTCCTTTTATGCATCATGGTAGTAGAGGAGCTATTAGGTCAGAGGATCATTATGAAATATGGATTTCTGAAGTTTCTAAATATTTAAATATAACAATATAAGGGAGTATTTGGTGTTTAAAGATCCAAGAGTTTTACTTTTATATCCACCAGAGCAGAATTGGCCTGAAACTTTATGTAAACCAAATGGTTCGTTGGCATATCCGATGTTAGGAGGAGCTTTAAGAGACATAAACATTGATGTTGAGGTTTATGATGCTTGTGTTGGTAATCAAGATGATGACTTTAAGAAATTCTTCTACAATCCAACGGAACTTGAAAGTGGACTATTAAGAACTGGAGTATCTGATGAGCGAATTTTACAAATAGTTAAAGATTTTGATTTTATTGGATTAACTTCAATTTTTTCTTTACAAGAAACTATGGTTCTACATTGTTGTCGTTTGATAAAAAAACATTTTCCAGAAAAAATATTATTTTCTGGAGGTGTTAATGCTAGGGCTAGATATAATATTTTTTTAGACGCGGGTTTTGATATAATTTGTACATCAGAATCAGAATTGACTATTAAAGAAATTATGAAAGTTTATCGTAATGGTAGCAGAGATTGGAGTTCGGTTTCAAAAATATTGTTTAGAAAAGATAACAAAACTATTAATACTTCTCACATGGGTGATATTATTTGGAATTTAGATGAATTACCAATGCCCGCGTGGGATTTATTACCTAATGAAAGATATTGGGAAATAGGTAGACCACATGGCGGTCACTTTGAAGATGATGAGGAATTAAAATACGTTTCTATGATGACATCTTTAGGTTGCCCGTTTGCTTGTTCTTATTGTCATATAGCAGATGAAACTAAAGGTTCAATGGCCGGCGAGATAGGTAGATTCAGAGTAAAATCGGATGAAAGAGTTTTAGATGAATTATTGTTTTTGAGAGATGTGATAGGGGCAAAGCAAGTATTTGTTGAAGATGATTCTATATTTGGTATGAAGAGAAGAGCAATACAAATGTTAAAAAAAATTATAGGTATTGGTTTAGAGATACTTGATGTGAATGGAGTTAATGTTATTCATCTTACTAAGAAAGGTAAACCTGACATAGAGGTAATTGAATTATTGGCCGCAGCTGGGTTTAGGGATATTGTTCTACCATTTGAGTCTGCTAATCATAGGATAATAAAAAAATGGTGTTCAAATAAATGGAAAGTTGAACAGTTTGATGTCAAAAATTTAGTAAAGGAAATAAAAAGAGTTGGAATGAGAGCAGCTGCAAATTATATGGTGGGGTTTCCCGATGAAACAGAAGATGAAATAACACAAACTATTGAGTTTGCTAAGGAAAATATGACTTACGGTTTAGATGCTTCAAATTTCTTTTTGGTTATGCCTTTACCAGGTACTCCAATGTTTGATGAAGTTACACGTAATGGGCAATTACCAAAAAATTATAATATCGATAGAATGCAGTGGACAAAAGCTAATATGATAAATACATCTATTCTACCTGAAAAACTTGAAGAGATAAGGCAGAAAGCTTGGGAGGATTGTAATTTATCGGCACATATAAAAAATAGAAAACAATGGCAGGTAGAAGATAAAAATACTGGTGAGATTCATAGTAATAAACTTCAAAGAAGTAATTATGTATAAATTTAATTATGATATATTGGAATATCCATTTGAAGATATCGTTAGTGATTGGCTGGAGACCGATGATTTATCAAAGTTACATGAATTTAAACAATATAAATTGTTTAAACGAATAAACGATCAATCGTCCATGTGGCATAAAATGTTTTATAATCAAATTAGAATTGATAGTAGATTTAATGATATTTACATGAGATTTTTAACTGAATATATAAAACCAAAATTTAATAATGATGATATTGCCTATCAAAAAATACCAACATTCAGAGTCCACTTACTTGGTAATATTTCAGTCGGTGAGTTTCATAAAGATAAATATTATAGAGATGAGAGTTGGGCCAAAAAAGTTCAAGAGTTAAATTATTTTCTTCCATTGACTAGAGCCTACGGAACTAATACGATATGGACAGAAACAGAGGAAGATTTAGGTGATTATAAAGAGATTAGAGCTGATTATGGTGAGTGTGTGGAGTGGAGTGCTAGTAATTTAACACACGGCAATAAAATAAATAGAACATCCCAAACCCGAGTCAGTATAGATTTTAGAGTTATTCCAATGTCAAGATACGTGGGGAGCGATCACTTGACAATTAATGTAAATATGCCCTTTAAAGTGGGTGGATATTATGAGGTTATATAATGAATAGAAAAAATGGCGTAGATTTTGTAATAGCAAGTTGTTATGGTGCTGATAAAATTGATTTTACTAGGTTTAATGTTGAAAGTATCAACAAATATTGGAAGTCAGTAGAACATACTATATATCTAGTGGTTAATTATTTTGATAAAGAATTAGAGATGAAGCTTCATGAAGAACTTTTTGGGGATAATGACAATGTAGTTATATTGGAAGGAGTGGATCAAACATTAAAGGGTACACGTTTTATTTGGTCTCATGGTGGATTTACATACGACCCTAAACTCAGTCCTGACACACCAGCACGACAGGGGTTGATTGACGGATGTATGATTGGTGCTGGTGGTTATTATGGATCAGGTGCTTTAAGTCTCGGTGTATTAGCAGGTGATAGAGAATATGTCTGTGTATTAGATAACGATACTATTTTTTTAAATTCACACGCAACTGAGTTATTAAAATTATTAGATAAATATAAGTTCGTATCGAATAGATGGTGTCCTGGTAGTGTATTTGAGCACTATCTAATGGCAAAAGGCACGTGTGATGGAACACCAGAAGATGGTATGGCAAGAATTATGTTGATGTTATGTAAAAGAGAGTTGTATGACGAAATAGAATCTGAAAATTATGTTGAAAGGGGAATTTGGAAAACAAGTCCTTATAATTGTGATTATAGAGATATTGGTGGTAATATGACTTGGTATGCAAAACAAAAAGGATATGATTGGTTTATTTTAAAGAATTCATATAGAGATAGATTCAGACCAGATAACGGGTTATGGAAAGAACATTTGTTGGATTTTCCTAAAGGGGAACAGGCTTGGTTAGATGAAATTCCTATATTTTTTCATGCTACGCAGGGTGGTAGTCGAGGCATGATGGAATTTAACAAATGGTGCTTAGAAGCTAAAAAGTACTTGGATAATAACTAAAACCATTGTATATTAAGACATGAATAAAATAAAATTTTTAGGTCACGCTAGTATATATATAAAAACAGATACAACTTCTTTAGTCACAGATCCTTGGTTTTCAGAGAGTGGGGCGTTTTTAAATACTTGGTTTCAATATCCTGATAATACTGAAATAGATTTTAGTTGGGTTCAAAATTTGGATTATGTTTGCATATCACATGAACATCAAGATCATTTTGATTTGGATTTTTTAAAAACATTAAATCCTAAAACAACAATAGTAATTCCAGATTATGATAACAAAAGATTTTTTAATTTAATTAGAGATAATTTATCAAATGATATAATTCAAGTTCCACATAAACAAAAATGTTTACTTGGTGATATTGAGTTTTATCCTATAATACAAATTCCAGGATGGGATGATTGTGGTTTGTTGTTTAAGGCCAATGATGAGGTTATATTAGACTTGAATGATATGAAATTATCTACCGAAAAAGATATAGAATGGGTTAAAAATAATTTTGATATTGACTATTTATTCGTCCAGTTTTCAGGTGCTACTTGGTTTCCCCATGTTTATTCACAATATAAATTTGAAAGGAAATTGCAAATATGTGAAGATAAAAGAAAAAATAAGTTTAATAATGTTATAAATTTATTTAAATCATTAGATGCTAAACTGTTAATTCCATGTGCAGGTCCAGCTTGTTTTTTAGACGATGATCATTTTGATATGAATTTTGTGAAAGAAAATGGATTTCCAACTCAGAAGGATTTCTATGATTATTTTAACGAAAATGTCTGTATTTTATTACCAGACGATGAAATAAAACTTGGAATGGATATTGATAGTATTAATAAAAGAAATTTAAACAACGAATGTTTTACAAATAAGTTTAATTATCTTACCGGATATAAGGATAGAAGAAGTAAAATTATTAAAAGTGAGTTAAATAAAATAGAGGCTCCAACTGAATCTTTATATAAAAAGATGATAGACCATTTTAGAGATGTTATTAAATCTAATAGTTATTTCAGAAAAAAAATATCAGGAAAGATTATGTTTATTACAGAAAAGGAAGAAATAGTTATAGATTTTACGAACATGAAAAATCCAATTAGAAAAGGATATGAGTCAGGTTGTATGTATGAATATAAGATAGATTCTAAATTTTTACAATTAATTTTAGACAATGAATTAGAATGGGAAACTCTCTTTTTAAGTTTGAGATTTAAAGTTGAAAGAAAGCCAGATAAATATAATGAGTTTCTTATGGCATTTTTAAAATATCCATATAAATCTTCACTTAAAAGGTATGAATTATATGATAAAAATAAAAAATTAGATGAGAAGTTTATCTTATCTATGGGTGATAAATTGTATGAGTGTCAACGATATTGTCCTCATGCGTATGGAGATTTATCTAAAGGTGAGGTTGTTGATAATACTATAATCTGTCCTTTACATACTTGGGCATTTTCATTGGAAGATGGTCATTGTACAAATCACAATAGTAAAATTGTTGTGAAAAATCTGAAGGCTATATAAAAATGGGTTTTACTTTATGAAAAAAAATGTAGTATTTTTGATAGCGGTTGCTAGTGAACATGAGTATCTAAATAAGAAACATGGTGGATTTAAATATTTTCAATATTCCATACCATCGTGGAAGTATTGGTGTGAAAAAAACAATGTTGAACTTTTTATATATGATACACCTGATGATGATGAACATGTTATGCATAAACCTACGTGGCAGAGATGGTTTGATGTGTTTGTTCAGTTAGAAAAAAACAATATTGATTATGATAAAATTGCATTGATAGATGCATGTACTATTATCAGATGGGACACTCCTAACTTTTTTGATTTTGTCAATAACGGCGAAGTTAACACGTTTAGGTCACTTGAAAATATTAGGTGGATACATGAAGGAGTTAGTGGTTATGCTAATTTTTTCAAACAACACTATCCTGATTTTACATTTGATTTAAAAAGATACTCAAGTTGTGGGTGGCAAATATTTGATAAAGAACATAAGAAATTTTTAAATACATTAAAGGATTTTTACTATACAAACTATGATGAGATTATGAAATTACAGAATGATGAAGTAAAACGTGGAACAGATCAAACTGTTTATAATTATTTACTTCAAATTCATAACGTGAATGTTGTTCATAAAGTACCACCATCTTATTATTTAACTCATTTACATAGGTTTGATTGGTTGAGTAATAATTGGCAATTAAAAACGGATTCAACTCCTTTTTTTATTAAACATGGTTATATTTGGTTTTATAGTGGATTTCCACAACGCGGTGGGAGAGAAGATATGATGAAACAAACTTGGGATTCTATTAAGGAGAATTATAGATGAAAAAAATAGCAATTATAGGATATGGATATGTAGGAAAAGCGATGGAGTCTTTTTTCAAAGATCATTATCAGTTAGTTATATATGATCCTTATTTATCAGAACAGAGATTAATACCAGGTGTTTCAAAGAAACAGGTAAATACATGTGATGCAGCTTTTATATGTGTACCTACTCCAATGAGTGATGATGGTTCATGTGATATATCAATAGTTGAAGAAACTTTTGAATGGTTAAATGTTGATTTAGTAGTTATTAAATCTACTGTGGCAGTAGGTACTACAAAAAAATTAATTGATAAGTATGGTACACATATAGTATTTTCCCCTGAATATATTGGTGAATCTACTTATTGGACACCTTTTAGTTTTCACAAAGATATGAAAGAAACACCATTTTATACGATTGGTGGTGATAAAAATGCTTGTAGTGCTGTAATTGATTTATTATTACCAGTTACGGGACCCTGTAAACGATATAATATGACAGATAGTACTACAGCAGAAATGGCTAAATATATGGAAAACTCATTTTATGCTAACAAAATTGCATTTTGTAATGAAGTATATGATATTTGCCAGTACGTAGGTGTTGATTATAATGAAGCAAGAGAATTATGGCTTTCAGATCCAAGATTACATAGAATGCATACGGCAGTATTTAAAGATAATAGAGGATTTGGTGGTAAATGTTTACCTAAAGATACAAATGCATTAGTTAAGATTGCTGAGAAAGCTGGTGTAGAACCTCATTTATTAAAAGGTGTGTTGGCATCTAATGATAGAGTGAAAAAAAATAATTAATTTTGATAGTATGAAAAATATAATATACATGGTCAATATTACGATTGACGATAGGAGTAAAACTCAAGGGTACGAGTGGTCAATCAGAAGTTGGAAAAATTGGGCTGATAAAAATAATTGTGAATTATTCGTATTAGACCAACCAATTTATGACTTATCGGAAATGAAACCACAATGGCATAAATTATTAGTGTTCGACTTGTTGGAAAATGAAGGTATCGATTATGATCAAATTTTGTTTGTTGATTCGGATACAATAGTTCATCCTGATTGTCCTAACTTTTTTGAAACTTCCGAGAATAAGTATTGTGGTGTTACTGCTGTGGGTAGTATGGATTGGATATGTAGAAGTATAGAAAATTATTCTACTTATTTATTTGATGGGTATACATTTCCATATTGGAAATATATAAATTCTGGATTTATGATAATGAATAAAACTCATAAGCCATTATTTAAATCTATCTTAAATTTTTACTTTGCTAATCAAGAACGTATCATATGGATGCAAAATAATTTAGGTGTCGGTACGGATCAACCGATTATAAACTTTTTCTTAAATAAAGAAAATATTGATTGTAAATTATTACCATATGAATATAATATGCAAGATATGATGAGGTTAGAGGCTTTGGGTAATGATATGTTACATACTAAATATGGATGGGTGTATCATTTTAATGCCGGCGTTAAACCAACACCTGGCGTGTGGTTAGAACATACTTATAAATTTTTATATGATAATATCTTATAAGCATAAATTTATTTTCATGAAAACTAGAAAAACTGCTGGTTCTAGTATACAAAAGGCACTAGTAGAATTCTGTGGTCCCGATGATATCATCACACCCGATGTTGAAAGTTTAGATACTGCAAGAAATATAGATAAATTCTTTACTGATCACCCACATCCTCCGATTAGAGATGTAAGACAATTTGTTGGTGATGACGTTTGGAATTCATTTTTTAAATTTGCATTTGTTAGAAACCCGTGGAGTTTAGTGGTGTCTAGGTATCATTGGAATAAAAGAGGTAAAGAATGTAGTGTTGATGATTTTAAAGTTTTTTTAAAAAAATATTGTAGTGACGAAGCTCATTGGGGACCTGCTCATTTTTATGTTAACGATTTACAACAAAATTATACTTGTATAAATGGAAATTTAGAGTTAAATTATGTTGGTAAAATAGAAACCTTAGTTGATGATTTTAAAGTTATATGTGATACTTTAAATATACCAAATGTTAATCTATCACGTAGTAAATCATCTTATAAACCAAAAAACTTTAATCATTATAGCGAATATTACGATGAAGAGTTAATGCAATTGGTTTATAGATATTTTTTTGATGATATAGAGAAATTTGGATATATTTATAATCAAGAAATAGTTACACGAAGAATTAATCCAATAATTATTCCAAAAATGTTATCCGAAAAAATAAATGACAATATTAATGGTCCTTCTTTAATAAAAGTTCCAGATTGGGTAGAAAATCCACTTGGTAAATATTATTTGTATTTTGCACACCATCAAGGTAAGTATATAAGAATGGCATATTCTGATAATGTAGAAGGCCCGTATACTATATATGAAAAGGGTACATTACAATTAAGTGTGACAACTTGTAAAACTCATATAGCAAGTCCAGATGTTCACATCGATGAAGATTCAAAAAGGATAGTTATGTATTATCATGGGGATATAGATGATGGTCAAAAGTCATTTATTAGTTGGTCTAGAGATGGTTTAGATTTTGAAACAACAGATAAAGTATTGGGTGAGTTTTACTTCAGAGTTTTCAGATATAACGATAAATTCTATTCCGTAGCTAAAAATAAAAATATTGATGGTATTATTTATGAGTCAGATGATTGGGATGGTGAATTTAAACCATTGTTTAATTTACTACCAAATATAAGACATACGGCAGTTTATATTAAAGACAATATGTTGTTTTTATTTTATTCTATTATTGGGGATAGACCAGAGTCAATTTTGATGATAAAAATAAATTTAGATACTTGGGATGTAATATCGATTGAAAACATATTAAAACCACAAACAGAATATGAAGGTGGAAATTTACCTTTAATGAAATCTATGCCTGGTTCTTCTACTTTAAGATATGGAGGACCAGTTAATGAGTTAAGAGATCCTTATGTCTATAGTGAAGATGAGAAGCTATATATGTTATATTCTTTAGCTGGTGAATGTGGGATAGGATTATCACAAATATACAACGTGGGAAAATCATGATTGAATTAAAAAATAAATATATAGTTGGAACACATATAATGTTTTATGAAATAGAAATGGTTTCGGAACACACACAGAGTTTGGTCAATGCTATTAATACTGTTAAAAATAAAGATAATATTACGGTAGATTTATTTTATAATATTTCTGAGTTTTTTGAAAAAATAAATAGAGATGAGATATCAAAAGATGATTTGATAGCTAAATTTTTGACATTGGTTAAATCAGTTGAGTCTACTGGTTGTAATGTTACATATAAAATATACGATGATAATGATAAACCAATAACTATGGTAGATTATAGAAGAGATTTAAACTATTATGGGTGTGTGGATAATGATTATGTGATATGGGGTGAGTCAGATGCACTACTACCTAAAGAGGCATTTAGTACATTGGATTCTATTAAGGAATATGCTAATCAAAATAATATACATAGATATGTAGTCACGTTTGCATTGAGAAAGATGTGGGATGATTCTTGGAAGATTTTAGAACATAATGATTTTACAGATGCGCCATTTTATGAATTGGATGATCCAAAGGCAATAACAGAACAAAGTAGTATTCGTTATTCAATGTCAGTTGATGAGATGAATGAGATAAATCAGAGATGTGATGAATTGGATGTTCGAGTTTTAAAAGAACCTCAATTTGATGGATCTATTTTGGTGTTAAGTTCGGATTTGTTGAAAAATGGTGTGAATGTACCAAGATGTATTTTAGGTCATGCGGTTGATGATACAAGTATGATGAATAGTTGTAAACAAATAATGGGAGATTTATATGTACAATTTATAGTAAAAAATATATTGAAGGTACATAATAGAAATCATCTAGAAAAAAGAAATTATTGTTTACAAATGGAAGGTGATAGAATATGTACACAGGAAAAAGGACCAAACCAAAGAGGTGGTTGGTATGAGAATTTGAAACATTTGGCTAATGTGAATTTATCAACATTTGGAAAATCACAAAATAGATTTAATACATATGAAGATTTTAAAAATATAATGGAGAAAAAATGAAAAGAGCATTAATTACAGGCATTAACGGTATGGATGGTAGTCATCTTGCTGATTTTTTATTAGAGAAGGGATACGAAGTATATGGAATGGAAAGGCGAACTTCAAGCCCAAATCGAACTAATACAAAACATTTAGAAGGAAAGATAACATTTTTAAATGGTGATTTGACAGACCAAAATTCATTAGTTAGATGTTTACGAGAATCAAATCCACATGAGGTTTATAACCTAGCTGCTCAGTCATTCGTGGGTGAGAGTTGGAACACACCAGAACAAACAGGTGATGTAAATGGATTAGGTACTTTGAGAATGTTAGAAGCCATAAGAGAGTATGGTAGAGAAGTTAAATACTATCAGGCATCAACATCTGAAATGTTTGGTAGGATGGTGGAGAATCCAGCAAATGAAAATACACCATTTTATCCACGTAGTCCTTATGGAGTGGCTAAACTTTATGGTCATTGGATTACCAAAAACTATAGAGAGTCTTATGATGTGTTTGCCTGTAGTGGTATTCTATTTAATCACGAATCGGAAAGACGAGGTATTGAATTCGTTACACGAAAGATTACAGATGGTGTTGCTCGAATATGTTTAGGATTACAAGATCATATAATGTTAGGTAAGTTGGATTCAAAACGAGATTGGGGATATTCACCGGATTATGTTGAATGTATGTGGTTGATGTTACAACAAAATAAACCAGATGATTACGTAGTCGCAACGGGTAAGGCTCATACGATTAGAGAGTTTTTAGATTATTCGTTTCAACATATAGGAATTACAGATTGGTCTGATTATATTAAACAGGATCCAAGATTTATGAGACCAGCGGAAGTTGATGTGTTATGTGGTGATTCTACAAAAGCCAAAGAAAAATTAAGGTGGATGCCTAAAACATCATTTGGCCAACTGGTTTCGAAAATGGTCGCAAACGATATAAAATTATTATCATAAATGGGATATATTTTACCGGAAATCTACCAATCACTTTGTCATGACCATGATGTAACTTTACCTAAAGTATTTGTTGAAACTGGTACTTATATGGGTGGTGTTCCACATAGAATGTTAGAGACAAATGGTAACTTCAATCCTTTTGATAAGTTATATACAATAGAACTTGGTGAAGAAATATGTAAGGTAGCATCTAAAAGATATAAGTTGTTTATGGAACATAATGGTGATTTATCAGAGTTTGATTTCCATACAGATGAAAAGGACGAATTTTTTAGTGGCAGTGAATACTACTTTGATGATAAGTTAAAGTTAATATGCGGAGACTCATCGGAGATGTTAGAGATTATATTGTCAGAATTAGATGAGCCGGTTTGTTTTTGGTTAGATGCGCACGCGGGGGCATCAAAGTATAGCCGAGGTGATGATGATGTTCCATTGATAAAAGAATTAAGTATAATAGCCAAACATCATGTTAAAAATCATATTATAGGAATAGATGATGCTCATTTGTTTGGCCAAAAACAGTATGATTCTAACAGTAATATGATATGTGATTATAGTGAAATTACCTTTGATAAGGTAAAGAGATTGATATTAGATATAAATCCAAATTATGATATAGGTATATATAAACCGTATGATATGAAAATGGTGTTGGCAATATGAGAGTATTAGTGTTTCATCAACCCTGGCCAATGGGTAACTATAAACTAAATGTAACAGTTGCAGATAAACTCCAATCTGAAGGGCATGAAGTATATGCATTAGAACAATTAAATGGTAATCTTGCTACACAAGAATATGTACAACAAATTCTTGATATGGATTTTGATTTAGTGTATTATGAAATGTTAGATAAAGAAACATTTAAGATAATAGAACAACTAAAATGTCAACGAATACTACTACACGCCTCCGGTGGAGTGTTGATAGATTATGATGCAATTCTTGATTATAAAGGAAAATGGTATGATAAAATATTTACAGGTTCGAAAATCATGTTTGAAAAATTTAAAAAAAATGGAATAGTTTCGGAACATTATCAATATTATCATTCTGCTATCAAAGAAGAAGAAAAACAATTTGATGAAAAATATAATCATAACTGTGTATTTTTAGGAATGGGATTTAATCGATTAACAGATTCTCAATATAATTTGGAACGAGAAATATTCTTTAAGGAACAACCATTTGAATTTGATGTGTATGGTAATGGATGGGGGGAATTTACCCATTGGCGAGGATTATTACCACCATTGGATATTGGGAGATTATATTCATCTGCAAAATGTGCTATTGGAATTATAGCAAAAGGACAACGAGAACATGGTATGATAAATAATCGATATACGGAAATGTCGGTTTGCGAATGTCCTATTATAACTTATAATTATGATACAATTGATTGGTATGGAGCAGAAAAATATTTGAATTTCGTTTCATCAGATGATGAGTTAAATGACATGGTAATTGCTATAAATAATAACCACGAAGAATACAAAGCTAAATCAAAAGAACTAAATAAATTTATGATTCAGAAAGATAAAGAGTTTTTTGGAAAATTAAATATATTGATAAATGAGGAGTATTAATGAAAATATTAATAACAGGTCAAAGTCGGCTGAGATGATGACAGACGAAGAAATGAAGGAATTGGTGTGGGGTTAAAAGATTATAAGGTAGTTTGGTTCACCGAAGGGGGTTGGCAAGGTAAGGTATCATTGGATAATCCTAATATGAGGAATGATGTATCTACTAAATATGTTTTAGGTGCTGAACACTATCCAATATTTCAGATACCACACGTATTACAGCATTTCGGAGAAGGACATTTTGATTTTGGTATTGTAACTCTACCTAAAACAAATACAGAAGAGTTGTTGAAGTTTGATATGATGGGTGATTTGAAAAAACTATGTAAAAAAACTATATCGATGCAAGAAGGTCCACATTGGTACTTTCAGGATTATACGATGGAAGAACAGATTTGGTGGTACAATTCACTTACAGAGTTTGATATGTTATTTGCACATAACCATAAAGATGTGAAGTATTATAAAGGACTTACAAATAAACCAGTACATAAGATGCCAACATTGATGTTAGCTGAACGATTGGGTATTAAACCAAGAAGTGAATGGGGTGATGCTGTAATAATTGGTGGTAATATGGTTAGGTGGTATGGTGGATTTGATTCTTATATAGTAGCGCAAGAGTTTGATATGCCGATAGTTGCTCCATCAATGGGTAGGAAGATAGATAGAGAAGATGAGATGGACATACAACATTTACCTTATATGACTTGGGTAGAGTGGATTAATAATTTAAGTCAATATCACATTGGTGTCCATATGATGCCAACACATGCAGCTGGTACATTCTCATTGAATTGTGCATTTCATGGAATACCGTGTATCGGTTATAGAGGATTGGATACACAGGATGAACTTCATCCAGATATATCTGTGTCTGATGGTGATATTCATACAGCAAAGAAGCTTGCTCGGCATCTACGGGATGATAGCGATTTTTATAGTGAATGTAGCAAAATGTGTAGATCAAATTATGAAAATTCATTGTATAATGAAAATAATTTTACACCGTATATAACAAATATATTAGAGGAAATAAAAAATGAATGATAGCGTAATAAGTTTTATACAACCTAGTAGAAACAATCTAAAATATTTAAAGTGGTCTTACAATAGCATTCGTAAGAACTTAGGATACAGACATGAGATATGTTGGGCAGATGATTTTTCAGATGATGGAACTTGGGAGTGGATGCAAGAAACTGCTAAGAAAGATAGGAACATAAAGATACATAGGAACGAAGGACCCACAAGATTAGGACATACAATTCTGTATGATACATTGGTTGGTATGGCTACAAGTGATATCGTGATGATTTATCACGCTGATATGTATGCTTGTCCTGGTATGGATACGGAGGTATTGAAACACTTAGAACGAGGTAAAGTAGTGAGTGCCACTAGAATAGAACCACCACTGCATCCTGATGGTCCTGAGAAGATACTTAAAGATTTTGGTATAGAACCCGAAGAGTTTAATGAACATGAGTTGATGGATTGGTTAGAACGTGATATGGAAGTATCTAAAGGTATCGGAAAAACAACAGAAGGTATCTTTGCTCCGTGGGCAATATACAAGGATGATTTTCAGAGAATAGGTGGCCACGATCCTTTATATGCCCCACAATCAAAGGAAGATTCAGATATATTTAATAGGTTTAAACTAAAAGGTTACGAATTAATACAAACTTGGAGTGGTTTTGTATATCATATGA
>TARA_R110000851_G_scaffold111379_1_pt1 | contig 24432 bp, 19 predicted proteins | sample TARA_R110000851 | Tara Oceans TARA_R110000851 (sample SAMEA4397627) | marine metagenome | biome: Polar Biome; feature: [DCM] deep chlorophyll maximum layer (ENVO:01000326); material: water (ENVO:00002006), including particulate matter (ENVO:01000060) such as... | depth 17 m
ACGGCGCAGGACGCCGATGGCAACACGGTAACGAACACCATTACCGTTAGTATTGCCGACGATGCACCGCAGGCACAAAACGACTCGAATACGGTTCATCGGGGTGTTGAGCCCGCTACGGGCAGTGCAAACGTGGCGTCCGGCAACGTGTACACGAATGATGTCATTGGTGCCGACGGCGCGATGTCGTCGGGGCCGGTTCGCGATATCAGCTCAAATGTTGATGCGGGAACGGCAGGCGACGCCGTTAATGGTTCCTTTGGCAGTGTGATACTTAATGCCAATGGTACTTACACATATACGCTGGACACCAGCAATGCCCAGGTTGCCGCGCTCTTGGGGGGGCAGCAACTGACCGAGGTGTTCACGTACACAATCGAGGATGCCGACGGTGACACGTCCACCGCCACTTTAACGATTACGATTCATGGCAACACGCCGCCGGTTGCGCAAGACGACAGTAGCGTCGTGGACGAAGACAATCCGGTATCCGGTAACGTGATAACGGGAGGGGGTGCCGGCGATCAAACTGATTCAGATGCCGACCCCGGTGATGTCCTGACGCTAACTGAAATTTCCGTCGACACCAATGGCGATGGCGTCTTGGAAACGTATGGGGTCGACCCGGCCAATCCGTTGGTATTGGAAATTAAAGGCGCGGGCAGTCTTACGATTGACTCCAACGGTAACTATACTTTCGTGCCGGTACGCGATTGGAATGGCGATGTGCCCGATATCGCTTACACCATTCGCGACGGTGCAGATGGCCAGGATACTGCTGTTCTGAAGATCAAGGTGTTGCCTGTGGTTGATGCGGTGCCCGACAGCACGCGTACCGAATCTTCAACCCCCGTAACGCTGGATCCGTTGGCAAACGACAGTTTCAGCAATTCGGACGCTACGATTACGCAAGTGACTCAAGGCGGGTTCGGCAGTGTCAATATCACGCCCGACGGGCAGATTGTATATACCCCTGACCCCGGTCGTTCTGGAACCGATACCTTTACCTATACCGTCACCAGCGGTGGCATAACGGAAACCACGACGGTCACTGTCGAGGTCATGCCCGACAACCCGATTGAGGTCAATGACACCACTTATCTCGACTACGGTTCCGGTACCTCTTCGCTTCGCAACCCGGTATTCGACAGTGCGGTAGGAGATCCTAGTGTTTTCTTCTACGGTGATGTATTTAGCAAGTTGCCGCGCATGGATGTGCCGCTTCATCCCATTGTCTATGTGAATCGAGAGGTTCAGCAAGTTCAGCAAATGCGTGAACTGAATGACATGAAGGGCGAAGGCAGTAATCCCGATTATGTCCAGCTGGCGTTGATGGAGTCGCGTTTGCTCAGTCAGCGAATTGCGATGGACGAAACTTTGTTTGTCCAGAATCAAATCAGCGAAACGCAGGGTCTGGCCGCGGTTCGTGCGGTCAAGGTGGATACACATCCGGAGCGTCAAGGCTTGACCGCCGGCGGCATACTGCCCGCCCCGGGTTTGTTTACTTCGACGCCGGTGGGGCCTGAATTCAATGAAGGACAACCCACGCAGGATTCTCCTGATTCTGATGAAAACGGCGATAACGATGTTCAGCAAGGTCCTGCCGACAATGAGTCTGGGAATGAGGGGGGTTCCGGGGATTCGGTTTCAGTCACACAGGATGTCGATGACAGCGAGGCTGAAGATCTGGTCAAACTGAATGACGGATTCATTGGGGCGCAATCGTTTTCTGCGCAGCTCACTCGTGGACAAAGTTATCTGCCAGGTGCGTTGCGTGCGCCTCATGGTGCTGGAAATACCTGATTTATTGATTAAGGAAAGGGCCGGCTTGCCTCTCAGGCAGAATGCGCCCCGTGTTTTGGTTATTGAAGTGGAAACATAATGAAAATACAAAAAGTGTCTGAAAGAACGTCGGTGCGTGTTTTTGCGTTGTCGGTTGTTGCGCTGGTGCTGGTGGGTTGTGGCTCGGTCAAGCCCACGCCGTATACACAAGCGCAAATTGAGGATCGTGTCGCACAGGATCGTATTCAAATGTATGCCGATCAGGAGCCCATTACCAAGCCGATTGATTTTCATGAGGCGGCTGCCCGGGCACTGAAATACAACCTTGATTACAAGCTTAAATTAATGGAAAACGCGCTGGCCAAGGGGTTATACGACGTATCAACCTATGAAATGCTGCCGGAAATTGTGGCCAGCGCGGGCTATGTTGATCGCAACAACGATTCGGGCGGCAGCTCCATTGGTATTGAGGATCGAATCGAATCTTTGCGTCCCTCAACCTCCCAGGAACGGGGTCGAAGGCTGGCCGACCTGACGATTTCGTGGAATGTATTGGATTTTGGCGTGTCGTATTACCGGGCGCAACAAAAAGCCGATCAGGTTTTGATGGCCGAAGAGCGTCGGCGCAAGGTCATTCAGAACGTCCTCCAGGATGTGCGCAATAGTTATTGGCGCGCCCTGGGTGCCCAGCGCCTGATCAAACCTGTAGACGCATTGATTGAACGTGCCAAGAAAGCATTGGCCCGGGCCAAGGAAATTGAAGACCAGGGCTTGATGCCGAAAAAAGAAGTGCTGGCCTATCAGCGTGCCTTGCTGGACGCGGTAAGTCTGTTGACCCTGAGACGCCAGGATCTTGAACTTTCGCGTTCCGAGTTGCGCGCCTTGATGTCGATTTCGCCGACCACGTCTTTCCGATTGGCCGATGAGGCCGAGCAAGCCCTGCCGCCCGTGCCGGCCGATATCGAGAAGCTGGAAACCATGGCTTTGCAGCGTCGGCCTGAAATCATGGAGGAGTGGTATCGCAAGCGGGTAACGGCCAACGATATCAAGGCCACCAAGCTAATGGCCTTGCCGAACTTGAATTTTGATGCCGGCGTGCATTACGACTCAAATAAATATACCTACAACAACAACTGGGCCGATTACGGCCTGCGCCTGTCGTGGAATATTTTGCGTTTGGCGCAATGGCCGGCGCTTGACCGCGCCCACGATTATCAGAACGAAACCGACGATATGCGGCGCCTGGCGTTGTCGATGGCGGTATTGACGCAAGTGCGCGTTGGGGTGCAGCGCTATGCGCTCTCGTTATCGGAACTTGATTTTGCCAAGGAAAGTGCCCGGGTCGACACACAACTGCTTAAGTACGCGCAGGCCTCCAGTGAAAGTCAATTTGAATCCGAGCTTGAGGTTATTCGGGCGCAGGCTCGCGCCTTGCTGGCCGATTATCAGCGGTATGTTTCGTATGCCAACGCGCAGGCGGCATGGGGTCGCCTGTATAACTCGATCGGTCTGGATGTTTTGCCTGAAGCGATTGAAGACGATGACGTCGAGACATTGGCCAAATCAATTGCCGCTACCACTGCAGATTGGCGCCGGCAGGTGTTTAGTCCGCAAGTGCAAATCAGTATGCAAAGGAATGATCAATAATGAGTTTGAAAAGTCAGTTGTGTGTTGCCTTGGCCTTTTTGTTTTCTTTAGGCGCAACAACAGTCGTTGCCCAGGGCACGGCCGATCGCGACTTGCCTGCTGTGCCGGATATGCCGATTGCTGAAACGGATACGGCGACAGCCATTGTTGAAACGGTTGGCCAGGACCCTAATGCAATTCGTGTTTTGTTGAGTCCGGAGCTTGAAACCATTTTGGCAGCGCAAATGGTGGGACGGGTAGAGCAAGTGGATGCCGGACTAGGTGCCGAAGTTAAGAAAGGGCAGGTACTGGTGCGCTTTAACTGTACAGAGACAAGTGCCCGGCTCGACATGGCTAAAGCTGAAGTGGCCGGTGCGCGAGAAACGCTGGGCGTGAAGCAGCGCTTGCGCAAGCTGGACGCCGCCGGCAATGCCGAAGTGACGCTGGCGCGTATTGAAGTACAGAAGGGACAGGCAGCCGTGGATATTGCGCAAGCCCAGCTTGAGCATTGTGAAATCAAAGCGCCGTTCGATGGCCGGGTCGTAAAGGTGCATGTCAAGCCATTCCAGACAGCCAATGTAGGTGACCCGCTAGTTGCGCTTGTAAGCGGGGGACCGCTGAAAATCCGCATGAATGTCCCATCGAACCTGTTGGACAGCGTCCAGGTTGGCTCACCCATTGAGGTGGGCATCTTTGAAACCGGGCAAACATACCCTGCTGAAGTTTCCAGGGTAAACGCCCGTGTTGATGCCATTGCGCAAACAATCGAGCTTGAGGCGGTACTGACTGAAGTGTCTTCGGATTTGCTGCCGGGCATGAGTGGTATTGCCAGAATTATCGAGCCCACCTAGTCCGTTACGTTGTTGCTACATGAGTCAATCGCAAAATTCCGGAGCCTCGGTTTCGCCTGATCAATTACTGCTGGAGCTGGAGCGGCGGGCGCGTTTGTGTCGAACCCTGCCGGAACTGGGCTTTTCGATTGCCAACGAAACATATGGCTTGCTGAATTTTCGTCAGGCCCTGGTTCTGCGAGGCCAGGGCGCCCAGGCGCGCCTGGTGGCCGTATCAGGCTTGGCCAAGCCGGGTGAAGACAGCCCGTATCTGGTGTGGCTGCGACGGGCATGGGCCTGGCTTTACCCGCAGGTTAGCGAAAAGCCCGGATGGTTTGTGGCCGATGAGCAAACCATGCCTGAGTTTGTAAAAGAAGGCTGGCAAGAGTGGTGGACCAGGGGTGTGTGGATTTTGCCTATCAAGGCCCGTGACGGCACGGTATTGGCCTGGACCCTGTTTTTGCTGGATACACCGCCAGAACCATGGAAAGAAACCGCGTTGGCGCGTTTGGGCGAGACATGGGGGTACTGCTGGGAAATGCTGGCAGGTCCCAATCGCCGGCAACCGTGGGTCGCACGCTGGAAAGCGATGCGTCGGCCAGTGCGCTTGCTGTTGCTGGCGGTTGTGCTTGCCTTGTTTTTGATTCCAGTGCGGCAAACCGTATTGGCGCCGGCTGAGATTATTTCGCTTGATTCCCGCGTGGTGGCATCACCGCTGGACGGGGTAATTGAAACGGTACATGTCCGACCCAATCAGGCTGTCAAGGCGGGCGATTTATTGTTTTCGCTCGACGACACGTCGTTAAGAAGTCGTTACGAAGTTGCACGCGAAGCGGTTGCCGTAGCTGATGCGGAGCTAGCTGCTGCGTCACAGCGTGTTTTCCAGGATCCGGCAACGCAAAGCGATATTGCGATTCTCACCGGCCGTGCCCACGAGCGCAGGGCAGAGTTGGAAGCCATTCGTTCACAGTTGAATCGGGTGGACGTCGTGGCCAATGAGGACGGCGTGGCGGTATTTGGGGATGTCGATGACTGGCTTGGAAAACCGGTGAGCACAGGCGAACGCATTATGCTGCTGGCCAACCCTGGAAAGCCCGGCATGTTGATTTATCTTCCGGTGGCGGATGCCATTACGCTGGAGTCCAGTGCGCTGGTTAAATTGTTCCTGACGGTGCGCCCGCTGGCGCCTTTGTCGGGATCGGTGATTGAAACCAGTTACCAGGCGACGCCTTCGCCGGATGGCGTGGCAAGTTACCGTTTACGGGCCCGGTTCAACGAGAATGAAGCGCTGGACGAGGCACGTATCGGCTTGCATGGGACCGCCAAACTGTATGGCGGTCGGGTGTTGCTGGCTTATTATCTGTTTCGCAGGCCGCTGGCGGCGGTGCGTGAATGGACGGGTTGGTAGGTATGCAGGCAACGTTGCCAACCGGTTTACCCCTGCGCGAGGATCTTCGGTTGCACGAAGCGGCGCCTGATCGCGACGGGGCACCGTGCTGGGTCATTCAGGATCCGGTAAGCAACCGGTTTTACCGGATTGGCTGGTTTGAGTACGAGTGTTTATTGCGCTGGCAACGAGCGCCAGCCCAGATGGCAAACGACATTTCCTGCAATACGCCTTTGCAGGCAGACGAAAATCAGGTGCATGAGTTTGCGCGATTTTTGGAGCGAAACCGTCTGGTTCGACCGTCGCCGGAAGGTTTGTCGCAATTGAAGAGCCAAACAAACGCCAGAACCTGGCAGCGCTGGCAGTGGTGGCTGCATCATTATTTGTTCTTTCGGATGCCATTGATTCGGCCCGATCGGATTCTGGCTCGCGCCTTACCCTGGTTCGAGCCTTTGTTTACCAAAACGGCGCTGGTCTTGCTGTTACTGGCTACGGCGCTGGGTATTATTCTGGTGGCGCGCCAGTGGGACGTGTTCACTCATAGCGTTATCGATTTGATTACGCCTGCCGGTATTGGCGGATTCGCGCTGGCATTAATTGTTTCCAAAGCCCTGCATGAGCTCGGCCATGCGCTGGTCGCTACGCGCCTTGGTTTAAGGGTGGCGCATATGGGTGTGGCCTTCGTGGTGTTATGGCCGATGCTGTATACCGACACGGGCGAATCTTGGCGTTTGCGTTCGCATCGCCAACGGCTGGCCATTTCAATTGCCGGGGTTAGCGTTGAGCTTGCCTTGGCGGGGCTGGCGACCCTGGCCTGGGCGCTGCTTGACGACGGTTTGTTGCGTCAATCGATGTTGTATTTGGCAACCACAGCGTGGATTTTATCGCTGGCGCTGAATATCAGCCCGTTCATGCGTTTCGACGGCTACTTTGTTCTTTCCGATGTGTTGAACTTTCCCAATTTGCATGAGCGCGCCGGTGAAGCGGCACGTACTTGGTTGCGCCGCACGGTGCTGGCCCTGCCGGATACGTATCCGGAATCGTTTTCCGCATCAGTTCGTGGCGGACTGATCGTTTTTGCCTTGATTACGTGGGCGTACCGGCTGATCGTTTTTCTGGGGATTGCCTGGGCGGTGTATGCGCTTTTTTTCAAAGTGCTCGGCATATTCTTGCTGGTCGTGGAAATTTTCTGGTTTGTATTACGCCCTGTCTTACGGGAGTTGAAAGTGTGGATTGAACGTTGGCCGCAAGTAAAGCGCAGGCGCAAGCTCACGTTGAGTTTACTAATGGTCGGCCTGGTTTTTGTACTGGCATTCCCCTGGAAAACCGACGTTCGGGCCCCTGGCGTGGCACAACCGGTAAGACAAAACAATATATTTGCGTCTCGTGCCGCACAAATACAAACCTTGGCGCCATCGGGCCCGGTAGAAAAGGGGCAGACGCTGGCTGTGTTGCGTGTGCCCGAGCTTGAAGACCGTCGGCAACGGATACAGGCAGCCATTAATGCGCTGGATCATCGGTTAACCGGGCTGATCGCAGACGAAGCGGCTATGGGGCAAAGGAGCGCCTTGTTGCGTGAACGGGACAAGCAATGGCGCGAATTGGCTGCAATCGAAGATGAGTTGGCTAAACTTCGAATTCATGCGCCATTCAATGGGGAATGGATTGACGTGGATAAAACCTTGGACAAGGGGGCATGGGTGAATACCCGTGCGCCGCTCGGTGTTCTGATTAATCCCGGTCGATGGGTGGTGGATGCTTATGTTGGACAGCGTGATATTGCGCGATTGAAAAAGGGGGCAAGTGCCACCTTTTATTTTTCGGGCGAGTCAACGGGCGTGCCTGCACAGGTTGCATTTTTCGATACAACGCGCAGCCAGCGCCTGATGCACCCTATGTTGGATGGCAACCTGGGTGGACCCATTCCGACCCACACAGGGTCTGAGCAAGAAGGTGTCCCGATCGACGCGCTGTATCGCGTGCGCTTGCAGCTTGATGCGCCGTTACGGCAGAAGAAAGAAGTACAAGGCCGGGTTGCAATAGAGGGCACGCGACAAAGCCTGCTATGGAACGGCATTCAGCGCGGGATCTCGGTGCTTGTACGTGAAAGTGGCTTTTGACGTTCTTGAACTCAAACAGGATCAAGCCCATGAATCGTTTTGAAAACATGTCCATTACAGCCAAGGTGATGTTACCTGTGGCATTGTTAGGCGGCATGGCTGTTTTGATTACGATTTATTCGCTGGTATCCCTTTATGCCATTGATCGTGATTACCGGACATTGCTGAATCGAGATACGGTGGCAATGATTGCGTTAAGCGATGCGCAGCGCGTGGTGAGCGAGTCCGGACAATTGCTTTATGAGGTTCTCGCGGATACAGCCCGGGCGCCTGAGATTGATTCTGCCAAAGACAAAATGAAGGAATACCAGATCCTGTTTGGTAAGAAAATCAACGAGGCACGACTGTTTTTGTCTAGATCAGATGATCATTTTTCAAGAGTCATAAGCCTGCAACAGCACTGGTTTTCTCTTGGTTTGCAATGGCTCGACGTGGAGGCTGGAAGTGCTGAAGATGGCGTGCCTGGCCGGCAGGTCTTGATGCTGCTTAAAAAAGAACTGGATCTTGAGTTGGCTGCCTTGAAGGCCAATGCAATGAAACGGTATCAAGCAGTTTCGGGCCAGTTGGAAAATAAAGCGCGGTCGACCCTCATTGTTACGGTTGTGGCTGCGATCGGTGCGTTGCTGACGTTTTTGGCACTGGCGCTTTATTTGTCTTTTTCTTACGTTTCCAGGCCCGTTAAAACGCTGACGCGGACAATGAAACGAATCAACAATCGGCAGTTCAGCGATTCGATTGACTATATCGGACAACAAGATGAAATTGGCCAGATGGCAAAGGTCTTGAAGCGTATTAGCGAAGAGTTGCAACAGATTGACCAACTGCGGCAGGAGGCGTTGGAACACGCGCAGGCCAGACACCTGGCTGAGCGGACCGTCGAGACCAAATCGATGGTTTTGACGGCGATCAGCCATGAAATTCGTACGCCCCTGAATGCCATCATTACCTTGCTGGGCCTGCTACTCAAAAATGAATTGACCGATCAACAATACGGTCGTGTCGAGAGCGCTCAGGCTGCGGGCCGCCATTTACTGGAGGTGGTCAATGACGTTCTCGATTTTTCAAAAATTGATTCAGGACACATGAAAATCGAGTGTGTTCCATTCTCATTGCAGCAGGTTCTGGCTGATGTTGAAGGTATGTTGATTGAGTCGGCGACGGCAAAGGGTTTGCGTCTGGACTTTGACGATGCAGCACACATTCCCGCTCTCAAGGGTGATCCCTTGAGAATTAGTCAGATTCTGATCAATTACATCAGCAATGCGATCAAGTTCAGTGATGAAGGTACGATTTCTGTCGGGATGAACTTGCGCTACGAGGGCAATAAACTTTACTTGAGGGGCTGGGTGCAGGATGAGGGCGTTGGATTGTCAGCATCCGAGATTGAGCTGCTCTTTCAACCCTTTTGGCAAGGCAGGGGCTCAGTGATGAGCCGCTTTGGAGGAAGTGGTCTGGGGTTGGCTATTTGCCGGCGATTGGCACATCTGATGGGCGGTTGCGTGTGGGTCGAGAGCGAACCAGGGCAGGGCAGTTGCTTCTGGTTTGAGGTGCATGTTGAAATTTCCGATGACTTTAATGAGTCGTTCATGCTGTCGACAAGCCAGCATCGCCCGCGTTCCCGCGAGATGCTTCACGGGTTGAGAGTGCTGATTGTCGACGATAGCGAACTGAACCGCTTGGTTGCCCAGGAGTTGCTGGTTGCTTCCGGCGTGCAGGTGGACTTGGCTGTTGATGGTTTTGATGCATTGCAGCGCTTGGAACGTATGCCTGACGACTACTATAGCGCCGTCTTGATGGATGTCATGATGCCGGGGCTGGATGGGATGGAGACAACCCGGATGATTCGGGCAATACCGCGATTCGCCAGTTTGCCCGTAATTGCGTTGAGCGCGTTTTCGGAACTGGAGATTATTGACCAATGCAGGGATGCGGGCATGAACGACTATGTCGTCAAACCGCTTGATGAAGATGTCCTGTTGGGTACCTTGGTGCAGTGCCTGACGCAGGATGGATGGTTAGGCAATGAGGTCCCGGTTACCGACGCGGAGTCGCAGGATGATATCGATCAATTATTTCAACATGCGCTCAAGCAGAATCACTTGAGTACTCAGCCGTTGGATCGATTGAAACAGCGTTTTGCGCCGGAACGCTTTCGGACCATGTATCGAATACTAACTGACGACTGCCGCCGGCTTGTGGTTTCAATCTTGAAATGTGCCCATGAAAGTGACTACCAGACAATGCAACGATATGCCCATGACTTATGCAGCAGTGCGGGGCATTGCGGGATGGTTCAAGTGGTAGAGTTGGCGCGCGCCTTGCGACGTTCAATCAATGCGGGTGACAAGGTTTGGATTCTGGCATTGGCGACGCAATTGGAAGGGGCCGCTTTAGACAGCATCAGGGCTCTGGATGCCCATTACGGACCTGACTTGGCGTTAAACCAAAATGCGACTTGAATGCGGTTGCGAAGTTTGCCGAATTTGAGTACCCCAGCTCATCGGCGATTTGGGTTATGCTCAGTCCGGTTTCGCGCAGCATGCGCATTGCCTGGTCAAGGCGGGCTTCCTTGACGAATTCAAAAACGGTGCAGTCGAGTATGTCCCGAAACGCTCTGGAAAGGCGTTTTTCATTGGTATTGAAGCGTTTTGCCAGTTGCGTGACACCCTGGAAACTGCGCAAATTGGCATGTAAGTACTCGGTTGCTGCAAGTACCAGGGTTTGATCACGGGGTTGTGCTTTTCCAGATGTGTCCGGCTTGTGTGGTTCGTGAATGGTTCGCTTGGGCTGTTTGCGTTTCAGGTTGACGGTAATTCTTGCCAGCACTTCTTCCGGCTCGTAGGGCTTTACAACGTAATCAACGGCGCCGCTGTTAAACCCCTCAAGGCGGTCGTCAAGTTCACCTGCGGCGCTGATGAAAATGATGGGGATATGGCTTGTTGCCGTATTGTTCTGCAGCAGGCGACACGCGCCGATGCCATCCAGTTTTGGCATTTGCACGTCCATGATGATCAGGTCAGGCTGAAGTGCCTGGGCTCGTTGATATGCTTGTGCACCGTCGAAAGCCAAACTGATTCTGTAACCTTGCTGGCGAACAATTTCAATGAGCAACCGCAGTTCTGTAATGTGATCATCCACGATTAACAGGTGGGGCGTTCCCGAGTGATGCAATTGGCCACTGAAATCCTGCGAGCGGGGCGATTTAAGTCCGAACGGGGCATTCATATCGATAGAGTAATATTGAACTACCAAATTAAACAAGAATTAATCACACGATTAATAGTGTAAAGCATGCGGCAATATCCATTATTTACAAGTCGATAGCCGGGTTTTGGGCCAGCTGGAACAGAGTGTAACGTTGGTGATATCTTGGCGGGTATTGGGTGCTGGTCGCCGGACGGCAATTAGATTTTAAAGTGATAAAAAAGCAACATGGAAAGTCTCGACATCGCATTGGCCATGATGGCCGCAGTAGGAATCAGCGGGACTTTGGCGCGCATACTGCCGGCAGGTATTCCTTTGCCGCTGATTCAAATTGCGCTGGGTTTTGTGATTGCCGGTGTCTTCGAAGAGGGCGTGAGCCTGGACCCCGACGTTTTCTTCCTTCTTTTTCTGCCTCCATTATTGTTTCTTGACGGCTGGCGCATCCCAAAGGAAGGGTTGTGGCGCGAAAAAGGCGGCATTATCCAGTTGTCTTTCGGGCTGGTGTTGCTAACCGTCCTGGGCCTGGGTTTTATTTTGCATTGGTTGATACCGGCGATGCCGCTTGCCGTTGCTTTTGCAGTGGCGGCAATTGTGTCGCCCACTGATCCGGTGGCGGTATCGGCCATTACACGCAAAGTGCCGGTGCCCAAACGTCTCATGGCGGTGCTGGAAGGGGAGTCGTTGTTTAACACCCTCTTTAACCGGTTTGGGCGATAGGGCTCATTTGGCGCACGAGGGCATCACGCTTGATACTCACACTGATGACATTGTGAATTTAATTCGCATGGAGCAATTGAATGATGTGGTCCTGGTAGGGTGGAGTTACGGCGGCATGGTGGTGAGTAATGTTTTGGCCCGCATCCCCGAGCGTATTGGTGCGGTCATGTATTTCGATGCCTTCGTGCCGGAGCCGGGTAAGTGTCTGGCTGACTATGCCGGTGAAAAAGGGCGCGTATTTCGCGAGCGAACATGGCCCGACCAGCGCGTGCCGCCTTTCCCGTTGAAAGCGTTTGGTGTGACAGACGAAAAGCTGTGTGAACGCGTACAAAAACGTTTGGTGTGCCAGCTGCTGCAAACTTTTCTGCAACCCTCTAAGGCTTTGGCTGAGCGCCCGGCTATCCCCCATTCTTATGTAATGGCCGCTGCTTATGACGGAACGCCGTTTCAGCAGTTTTACGATAAATTCAATCATGATCCGGGGTGGTCTGTTCACACATTGAACACGGGTCATTTGGCGATGTTAACGGATCCTGTCGGCACGTTCGGTTTATTGGCCAATGTCGCGCCAGGATTCAATCATGTGGGGTATGCCGGGGAAATCAGCCGGCGGTGATTTTGCCCCGGCACCACCCCAAAACGCGTGTGAAACCGATTCCAGTCGAGCACGGCCTGGCGTAGGTTGTCTGATGCGCCACTGACGAAATTCCACCATATCCTGACCGGCTCCGGGAAAGGTTCACCGCCAATAAACAAGATGCGTGTGCCTGCGGTTAGGTACAGATTAAGGGTTGACACACCTGGTGACCAATAAGCCAGAACGCCCGGCTTTATCGATTCACCACACGACAACTGCACTTCGCCATTTAACACCATCATTCCGTGCTCAAAGGAGCGGTTCAATTGCAGAATCGCTGAGGCGCCGCCGTTTGGTGCAAAAATGTCGAGCCCCAACAGTGGCGTGTGGACAGCCACCGGTGAAGTTTGGTTTTGGAACTGCCCCGCCAATAAGGTGTAGTGCAAACCGCCAAAACGCCATTCCGGCAAGTGGCTATGGTGATGAAACGCCGGTTCGATGGCTTCTTTTTCCGGTGGCAATGCGATCCACAATTGAGCGCCATGCAACCTCGTTTCGCCCGGTGGTGAGTCTTCAGTGTGCGAAACACCTTTTCCGGCGGTCATTAAATTAAGGAACCTCTGAACAAGTCCATCGAACCTGTCAGAATAGAAGTTATTGAAAACAGCCCGATCCGAGTGAACCCGATGAGCCAGTTGAGTTTTTCCGAAGCCGAATACGTCGGCAAACGCAAGAAAACGCGCCGTGAAGAGTTTCTGGCCAAGATGGAACGTGCTGTGCCGTGGAAGGTCTTTGCCGATCTGGTCGATCCGCATTACCCCAAACCTGGCATTGGTCGCCCGCCTTATCCGCTGGAAACGATGCTGCGTATTTACTTCATGCAACTGTGGTTTTCGCTGTCTGACCCTGCGATGGAAGAGACGTTGTACGACAGTTTTTCGATGCGCCAGTTTGCCAAGTTGCCCGGTGGTCGTGTTCCTGACGAGACGACAATTTTGAACTTTCGTCATCTGCTCGAGCAGCACAACATTGCCAGTGAAGCGCTTGAGGCAGTCAACCTGTTGTTGCGTGATCAAGGCATTCAGGTGCGCAAAGGCACGATTGTAGACGCCACAATTATCGACGCACCCAGCTCGACCAAGAACGCCAGCGGCACACGAGACCCCGAGATGCACCAAACCAAAAAGGGTAATCAGTGGCACTTTGGGATGAAAGCCCACATTGGTGTCGACCTTCACAGCGGACTGATCCACACGGTGGTGGGCACCGCCGCTAACGATTCAGGGACATCACTAAGCGGCAGGGGAGCAACATTCTTTTAACAGGCACGCACAAAAAAATGTGCCCAGTGAGAAAACTCACCGGGCACATTACCTTTCTAATCGCAGAGGGAAAAACAAATATAGCCAACCTGGGCTACGAAAAACTTCTTTTAACCCCCAGCTTGCGCTGGGAAAGGCGTTTTCGATAAGCAACTCCACAAGGGAATCACTAGGCTGCTATTTCATTAACCCCCAATCATCAAGCTGACGCCTTCAAATCGGGAAAGGCCGTAAACCAATACAAAATTAATTGCATCTGATACTTTAACCCCCAACCGCTCATAGATAGGTAACGCATCAGGCTAGCTGAAGCGTTATTTGATTTATAACACGGTTTCAGAGGTGATTGCAATTTTTCATCGTCCTTGACCCTGGTTTTAAAGGAATAAACGGGAAGAAACGAGCCGGGATCACTTTTCTTGCTTGAAAATTTTGGCGTTTGGTTGCCCAAGCCTAAGACTGTTAATCGCCGTTTTTGGGTTATGCCCTAACAGGATCTCGGCCGCTTTGGGTGTAGTGAACATTGCTGCCATGACAAGCAATAGGTACCCAGGATGAAAGAGATGGACATCTGGCAAGCGCCTTAGTTCTCTGGCATGCTCTTTGACTCCGGGGTTTTTCCATGCGTTCGATTGAACATCTGTCTTTGGGTCAATGTGGTGTCCCAGCCAGGCCGGTGGTAACTGTTTGTCCGCTAGATAGTGTGCCAAGTAGCTTGTGTTTGGGTGGTACCATGCAACGCCGATGATCGTACCACGCTCACGCGCGATGTCACGCACGTGATTGCGCACCCCAAATAGTTCGATTCCTTCGCCAAAAGTCAATGTAAGCGCGGCTAGGGTTCGGTAGCGTTCTAATATGGGGTGATGTGCTGCCTGCACGAGCTCTGCGGCTACAAGTGGCCCATTAAGCGCGAAGGGGTTGGGATTGTTGATGACATCGCTTTCGGTGTGGTGTTGAAGGGGGGTCAAGTGGTGTGGGCATATGTCGATGCCTGGCACTTGGTGTATTCGATGCCAGTAGGTCATGCCGTAGGCAATTGTGTCCTCTTGACGACACAGACGACAAAGTTTGTAGGGGCTTTCATTGTTCGGTGCCACTTTAGTAAATGCGGGTGGCGAAAAGGCCCCCAATTTGATATCAACTGTGGGGTCTTGACTGGAGAGGTGTCTCCATCTTTTATCGAAAAAACACAATGAGTGATTGTATCGGTATGAGGCGACGCTGACGCCCAGTGAGTTGGCCAACATATGATTAATTGGAGCTCTTCGGCGGTGGGCGGTTGTTACTGTTGGCCTCATATTTGCTATCCATTTTGCAAGTTGGCTCTGGTTTGTGCTTTCGTTTGCCTGGTAGGTGTCGTTTAGCCTAATTAAGCGATAAAGGTGACCTAGTGCCAGTTCGTCAGGGAAGGGCGAAGATATCAACATTTGGATGTCCGGTAGGAGCGTTTTCGAATTTGAGTGAGTAATTCACGAGTTTGGGGGAGGCGATTCAGGCTTGAAAGAGCGGGCTTGATGTCTGGAGTGCTTTTGTAAATTTGCTGCACGGTGATGGGAAACAGTTCGCCATCACGTTGAAGCTGCTGATAAAGTTGCTGTACTTGTCCATGTAGCTTCTCATCGCGTTTTGCCCAATCGACGCTTGTGCTGCGGTCGACGCTATGCTTTGCGAGCTTTCTCAATTTACTTTGTAGCCACGCGCGATCATTTCTATAGAGCCAGGCGTAACTTGCTGGCTCGATCTCACGAAGCTGCTTTGCGGTCGCGTTTGGGTGCTTAGTCATGGCACGTAACCAGCGTGACTGAGCCCGCTTTTGTGCTAGGGCGCGGCGCGCTTTTTCCCAGCGTATGTGTAATCCCGGCTCGGTGAGTAACAGTCTGGAAATAGTCGAGCTGGACACCCCATGTTTGTGTGCAGTGGCTTTTTGCTCCATGCCTTGACGAAGGTCTTTCACGATAGCTGCGATGCGCTCGAGGTTACTTTTTGGACGTTTTTGTAAGCGGATACCGCAAGCAGCAGCCCAAGACTGACATGTTTGAACGGCTATGCCCAGTTGCTGCGCTGCTGCGCTGACCGACAGGCCTTGAACCACAACGAGTTGAGTAAGGCGTTGCGCTTGAGTGTCGGGTATGTCTGACGATGTCCGGGGGTGAACAGGTGTCACACTCGCGGGTGCTTGGGCGTGCTTATAGGCCGCCCAGAACGTAGGCCAGTCACCGAAAAGCCACAAAATCAGTGGCAGGTGATGAAGTGGGTTTGTGCTGCATGGCTGACGCGTCAGCAAACGACTGAGCATGAAGGTCGTACTGCGCTCCTGGGCTGGCGGCATGATCCCTAATTCTTGCCAGCGGCAGGATCGAGTAAACGCAAGGTACCGCTGACAGACGGTACCTAACGCTATCTGGTGGCGGCCACGCAACATCGCTTGCTCGTCAAGGGCGGTGCGGTAGGCGGTTTGTACCGTTTTAAGGTCAATATGTATGTTGGGCGCCAGCTTGAAGATCTCGATCGCGGCTTGAGCCAGTCTGTCGAGCCAAAGTTGGCAGTGTGTAGTTAGTGTGTGCCCTACAGGATAGAAAGCATCATTGCGAGGCAGGAGCCAATCGAACCGGCGCACGGCATTGGTTTTCTCATTAAACTGCCAAAGTAGCACCTTGTGAGTTGGGCAGACTCTTACGCCTGGTAGCTGATGTGTCAGGCGCCAATAGGCGGTACCCGTCCGTTGCTTGTCTTCATGCATACATTCCGGGCATGCGCGAAGCGGGTGGTTGGCTCGCAGACGGCTTGAGGGTAGACCCAAAAGGCTTTTGATTCGCGCAGCCTGGCCACGACTTAATAGGTCAAGAAGCTCCGTGCCTAGCGAGCAACTAACCCAGGGTAAGTAGAACGGCAAGATCGTGTGCTGCAAAATGATGTGCTCTGGGGTATCTCCAAACACGCCACTTGTGCGTTGCACAAAGGTATCCAGGTTGGATGGAAAATCGTGCTGTGTGCCGTGCCGCGCGTGACCAAAAAGTTGTTTGGCAGTGTGGCCAGAGAGTCGATTACCTGCGATGTAATGAAAACGACAGCAAAGACTATAGAACAGCTCGTCGTCAAACCACTGGGTGATGGGTAAAGGCCAGTTATGACCGAAATTTCCGTTACTAAGGCGCATTCTTAACTCCCCTCATTTGCTTGGTATCTGGCCAGTATTAAGTCGATACTCGTGTGTTTTTCTCAGTTCTTGAGCGGAAAGCTTGGGCCGTTTTGGGCGGGAAGGCTTTGCCTGGCGCGGAGTCGTTAACTCAGTTGGAAGGTTTTCTCGTTCTGTTGTCGTCAGAGCACTGACTTGAATGTCGTTTAGAATTTTTATTCTCTTACGCTCTTCCTGCTGTTGCGCCAGTGCTTGTGCCGCCACTCTGGGAAGAGGAAACGGGCATACATATTCGCTGGATCGCTTGGAGTGCGGCGAAAGCATGGCTTCCACTTGCTGGCGGCTGATGGCATAGGGTGTGTCGTTGTATGCATCATGCAGATCAGCGATGGTGACGTAACGCCTGCCAGTGTGCCAGGCAAGTTCGTAGGCACGTCTGAGTAACTGTTTCACCAGGCGTTTCAGCCCGGCGCTCAGGTAATAAATTGTTCCACGCTCTTGTAGCACGTCGATTTGTAGCGTTGTACCAAGTACCTTTTGAATTGCACGCAGGTACGCCATCCAGTCCTGTGAGTCGGGCTGCGTGGGTAGCATAACAATTGGGTTTGCCAACAATCTTTGTCGGTCTTGTTCTGGACGCTTTTGCAACAACTTGCACATGCTGTAGTTCGCTACGTACACCAAGGGGATCCCGACATAACTGAGCTCGTACAATAGTTTTGTGATCAAGGTATTGGCTGTGCCGCTTTGAGTAAGAAACTGCAGCTCGTCTACCAGAAAGAGGGCAACGCCGGCGCGGTGGGCCAATTTTGCAGCCAAAGCGCCAAGGTTGCGCGGTCTCGCACTTCGCTCCTCTAAGGGGAGAACAAGTTGTTGTAATAACGAATTTGCGTTGACACGTTGACGTACTTCAATGGACCAGTGAGATGTGAAGAGGACCGGCCCATGATTGGGAGCGGGTTCAAGCTCGATCGGGGGCGGCAACAATCGTCCAAGTGCTTGCAAAAGCGATGTTTTTCCGATCCCGGCTGGACCTGTCAAACAAGTTGGCGTTTGGACAGGAGGGGAAAAGGACTCCTGGTGTGTATACAAAGTCTGCAAGTATGAGTGATCGCTAGGGTAGTTTGTCTCGTAGTGCGCAATGCCGGTTTGCACAAATCTCTCAAGAATGTCCAGATCTTGGCTTGTAGGCACATAGAGTTGGTGCAGCAACGCCTCGATGGTCGGGCCGATTTGGTGACGTTGTACTTGTTCAATAGGCGACGATGATCTAGGAAGTCGTGTTACGCGATTCGCGATCAGGTCTCGATTGTTAAGCTCGCGCATTTGGCGCGTGAGCGTTTGGGTAATTTTGTTACCTGGTTGTATGTCCGCCTTATCCATCAACGCGCTCCATTTTGCGATCGTATGTTTCCAACACGACGGCTTGTTCTGCTTTGGCCTCTGGTGTCCGTTTACGCTTACCCCGTAACCGTTTCGCTGCGTTCCAGTCGCCACCGTGCTCTGATAGCAGAAGGTTCTGCTGGGCTACGGCAAGACTTTGTTTATCTTGACGTAGCTTGGATTTTTGCTTGCTCAGTTCCCGATTCTCATCATTGAGCTCATTGAAGGTGCGGTAGAGCATTTGCGTGTCATCACGAAGTGACAGCTGGGCATCCAACTGAAGCAATTTGCCGTCGATTTCTACCCATATATGTCTGACACATGCTGCTAGTACATACGCTTTGATTCTTATTGTGGTGCCGCCAAGCTGTTGTATGAGTTTTGTGTTCCGTAGGGCCGCCGACGAGTAAGCCTGGCTTTTAAGCATTACTCCAGCTCGGCTCAAGCTGACTTCAGTTGACATGAGAAAGCTCCTTACAGCTTGGTCAAACGTAGGGGTAGTGCCATCGTTTCTTGCACGCGCATCCAAGAAGCGCCAGACCCCGAGCGGGGTCGCAGCTGTGTGCTGTTGGAGCATCTCCGGGGTGAGTCTGCTAGTGGTGTCTGCTGTTTTGTTTTCCAGGAGCACGCGACGAATTTCGCGCACCATCATTTGGTGAAAAGTTAAGTTGCTTTCTGAGTGTTGATTTGGACCCTCAAGTTTTGTTCGTCTGCGTTGACTTGACTCGACCAACGCCTTGCTCTGGCCCTGGCCCGAGGGGGTGAATTCGTGGATAGCTGGCCCATGCAGCAAGCCGCTTGGATCGATGCGGGCGCGTTTAATGCCAGGCCCGCGGTCAGTGATTAATGTTGTAGGCAAGCCTTGACTGGGCCACTCGGCCTCGTTGATATCGATACCAAAAAGTTTGCAGAACACTGTTTTGGGGATCGCAGCACAAAACATGGCTGCGTTGTAAGACTCACTGCTTTCTGAACCAATCGCAAACCCGATGCCCAAGCGCATGCCTGAAGCCACATCAACAAGACGGGTTACACACAAGGGGTCTAGATGGCCCTCGCCCCAATTGGACCTGGGTCTTTCGTCCGTGTAGTAGGCATCGGCTTCGACTGACTCATACAAGTTGCTGACGTTGGTGGTGAATTTGCCCCGATGGGGTTGTTTGCTGCGTCGGAACCGCGCCTGGCCCCAACGTAACGCTTGCACTTTGTCCTGTCCGATTGCCTTGTGTATCTGGTATCTGAACTGATCGAACGTAGGGAGAATCGAACCCTTGGTTGAAATTAACCGTGGTATTCCAATGTCATCGTTAACTAACGTGGCGCCAAAGTCTTTGCGCATGGCTTCTTGATAAATGGATGTCAACGTAGAACCCTCTTTGGCATACTTGTAGTAGGCTTTAACTAAACGCTCGATGGTTTCACTATTTAGTCGTTGGCCAGAGAGCGCGCCCTTGGATATTGAGTGGCGCCCAAACTTTGGGCCGTTGGGTTTTTGTAGGCGATCCCATTTACCGCATTCGAAGTAGTGTGGAACGAGCACCCGCATATCGCGAGAAAAACAAAGGTACGCAAAGAACCAGAATCGCGTCCGTTGTTCATTTAGATTGTGTTTGCGTGCAAAAGCGTTAATTACTGCTTCGGGGTTTGCGCTGCACAGGATGTCATTTTCCTGGTTCAAAAGTGGAGAGATCTTTGTTAGCCGCTCGGTAGCCCGATCAAAATCTGATACCCGTTTTCGGGTTTGCCTTTTCAAGTCCAAGCTCAAAGGGTCTTTGCCGTCAAGAGTCCTCAGAAACGGGGCGCCGTTGTCATAAGGTGCTTTAGTGATCAAGTCCCTAACCAAAGCATCTTCGAATGTGGCGCTTTCCAGCGAGTACAGATGGGCTAACCACCGATGTTTGGTCTGTGTGAAGAGCACAAGCTGAACTGATCGAATGACGCGGTTGTGGCGAAGCAAGTGATACGTCAAACCTGCTTCCAATGGGCCAAGCCCCTGAGGGGCAATGAGTGCGCTGCCTCTTTGCATGCTATTGCCCCCGAGAGAAAAGATGTGCATAGTCCACCAGCACATCACGACGCTCGGCTTTGAGTGGTTTATCCACCAGAACGGGTTGATAAAGATCGACCCGTACTCTTCGATTCCAGATGGCCGAGTACAAGATCGCGACAAAGTCCTGGCGGCTGCAGCCTATTTGTCTCATCGCAGGCTCCATAATTGCCAGTGGCGTGGTGCGGGTGCCTACAATTTTTTGAAACTTTACAATCAGCTCTTCCTGTCTCTGCCAATCGAGAATAATTGGCTGCTGGGCTTTGGCACAAAGCGCGTTCAGGTTAGCGATGAGGTGACTATCAAACTCGTCCGCTGCGATGAAGTGTGATGCAATGCCAGCATCGGCAAAATAGCGCTGTTCGATCAGGTGGCGGTCGCTCAAAGCGCAGTCATGGAGTCGACTTTTGGCGTTTCTTGTCGCTACCTTTTTGTCATAAAACGCTGTGCGTGTCGTTTTAATGCTCCAATTTACACAGTATGGTTCGATGTCATCGACCATAAACAGTAAGAGATCGCCAATAAAGGGAAATGCGGCACGCAGTGTATTGTTTGAGTTGGATTTGTCTGGGATGTTGACAACTGGATGCGCTGATGGAATGCCCATTTCTTCCGTGATCGAGACCGTACCGCGTAAAGGTGGCAGGCGCAGATGACGAGCGCGAGGGTGATCGGCTAAAGGGTGTGGGGCATCGAATCGCTCAAGGGCATGTTGCTCGTGTACGTCAATTAGCCCTGGGTGATATAGTGCCAGGATGCAAACGTGGCGCTCGGCCAATGACATAAAATGTAAGTCGCGGCCAATCTTTGACCAAAACAAGGTGGATGGGCGGCTGATGCTCGGAGCCTCATCGCGGGTAGCCTTCATGGCTGGTTCGTACTCGTTTTGCCAACGTGGGATGCTCTGGCGCTTTTCGATTCTAAATAGCCGCTCAGGGCTAATAAGGGGTACTCTAGACATAGTCTCCATATCCATAAGGTGCTTGTCGGATACGGAACTGCGCTGCATTTTTTGGGCAATAAAAAGCCCCATTGGCACTTGACAGTGCCAACCTCTCGATGCACTATGCACGAAGGGTTGCTCAACCTCGTGCGCACTCAGTAAGATCTGCAGCCTTTGCCCAGGTTGCTGGTCTTACCGCGCAGTTCTCGCGTTATTCAAATATTGTTTGGGTGTCTCTGCGCTCGCTCTGTTGTCGTTTCTCCCTATTTCAGACGTTTCCTGTCTACTCATCACTTTGTCGCTTGAGTTTGTCTGCTTCCGCGTTGTCTGAGACAGTCTGCGGATGCCCCTATCCTACAATAAAAGTCTTGATCTTAAAACAACAAAATCAATGTAAGTCATTGATTTATATGAAAAAAATTAAAGCTGTTTTATATGTATATTTCGCTGCGAATTATTCCTTAAGGTCGTGACTGGCGGTTTGGGTACGGTAAAAAGCACTAAGCCGCTGTGTCGTTTAGGTTTAACCATACCCACTCTTGCGGCTAATCCAAAGGCGATATGGCGTTGGTTTTAACAAATCGATGGTACTTAACTTGGAATTTTGTTTTTTAGGTTGTTAGTCCTACCTATTAGCCCTCTTAACCTGGCTGTGACAGTCTCTTGAGTTGCCTTGCGATGGGCGCCAAACGTTCATTTAGGTGTTCTAGCCCTGCTTCGATTTTTGGGGAAGAGTACTTGTTAAACCAACTGGCTTGTGTAGGAGGCAAGTTATGAACGCGATAGGTCATCAGAAAATAGTTCATGAGCAAAAAGCGCCTGTCCTGCTCATCTAATCTTGATACGTCGGTTGAGGCGACTGGCAACAGTTTTTCGAAACGCTCATCCATGTCGTGAATTAAGCGTACAAGCCGGGCTAAAGATTTTTCCGTCAACTCTAGCTCCAGTGACAAATGAAAGGCTGTGGGCCTTTTGGTGAGGGAATGCCATTGTGGTAGCACAAGGGCCAGGGCGCGTTCCCAAACTGAAAGTGCAATATGTGAGCGCTGCATGATGGTTCCCGTGCGCACGGTAAAGACGTAGGGTTTGTGAAGAGGCTTTTCTTGGCTATGGGTGTCGTTCGGTTGACCACGACATCGATAGTAGCCTGGCACGCCCTTGCGATACTCATGATAAATAGGTTCGACTGACCAACAGAGAGGGCAGCGTATCGTTTGACCCCAGCGCCGTTGTTCCAGACGGGTGCGCGCGGTCTCGTGTTGACGATCGTGTGGGCGTCTTGGGGCTAAAGACATAAATTGACTAGCCAAGAAAGTTTGGATGTAAGACCGGATTAAAACTCATATATATCCCATGTTTTGTTATGTGTGCCATTTGAGGGGTGGTCTTATTTGCTGTGGTCCCCTGTGCGATGTCATCTCGCTTAAGCGTTCGTGCTAACTAGAACGACTTATCCGAACAATAAAAGTGAAGCGTGGTAATTCTATGTGGACCGATAGCGCCCAAACAATGGCACGCCTGTGTGCGGTGAGAGTAACTTCCGACAAAAATGCAGTAGGGAGTCCATCATAGGCCAGAAGTGCATGCAACTCTGAGTCCTGTAGGTATGCCTGAAACGCAATTTTTGCTTGGTCCTAATCATTTTGAAGCTAAGGTCGTTTATCCGAGCGAAAACCCCGTATGGATTTTTGTCTAAATAATTATAAGTAACCTTTTAGAGGATTAGTTTTACGTTTGAGCCTGTCAGGTAATGAGTGCGTGATAGGCTCAATACCTTGTCAAGTCTCTCATTTGGTCAAATGCTGAAACTAAACGTCCTTTTAATGATAAAATTTTTATTACAATAGTATGTTTTTTCGATGCAAGTCTTAGGCTGATATTCTCAAGGCTTTTTCAGTATAGAAGTAGGTCAAGGGAGCCAGACCGCACTCAGAACTCAAAAGAAAAAACAAAAATCTGAACAATTGGGAATGATATAAAAACTAACAAAACAGAACCAGAGTGACTACCTTTACCTTGTAGAGGCGGCTAGACAAAATGACGTTGCGACTTGATAGGATTCGTGGGCATGGGCATGAAAATACTTAAAAGTATATTGTCGAATATAAAAATATTTTTGGGGCTTTGGGCCTTAATAATATTAGCAAACCAAATTTTTATCTTTGGAGCATGTTTCGCACCATACTGCCTGATTGCTGCCTTACCGCATACATTTGTAATTGCAGCTTTAACTCAATATCTCTTAACAAAAGCAAACCTAAAGCAGCCGCAACAGCCCTTTCAAAATGGACTTAATGCATCGGAGAGATCTAAATTGGTCCCTCGGGACAGAACCGTCCATCGTGAGCGGAACACCGTGAACGGCACACAAGAAGAAGTCTTTTGTCCTAGATGTGGGTCTGGAATGACGTTACGCAGGGCTAGGAAAGGGAGATATGCGGGCCAAAAATTTTTGGGTTGTAACCTGTTCCCTGACTGTAACGGAATCATAAATATCCAGAGCTCAGGGCAAGGGGATGTTCAAAGGCTTGACTGATTGCGGTATCGAGCGCATTGAGGACAGGTCGGTTTCGGAGGTTGTGTCAAAAATCAAGAAGCTGGCTCTTGTGATATCGCAACTAAAATTTTTTAAAAATTCGCGAAAAGATTACAAAGTCGTTCCGCAAATCAAATTGCGAGTTTTTTCAAATGTCTAAAAACTTGGTCGCTGATGTGCCAATTTTTATACTATTCCAAAGCGCGTGTGCATTAGAGTTAATTAAATAGGATTTATAAAAATAAACAAGGGTATTAATATGAAATTAATCAATTCAATCAAGTCTTATTTTTACTCCATCGAGCCACAGAGCTCGTTAACTCAACTGGAAAAAGATTTTGGTGATTTCCCACCATACCCGTTAAATTGCCAAAAAAAATTTGGAGACTTCTTAATCATCCGGACTAGATTCATTGGTGACGTTTACAATAGTTATGCGTCACTTGTAAATTTGCACATCTATTTAAGTAACAAAGATAATCTTGAATATCCTGGCGTTTCAGAATTTGCCAGAGGTGCTATCGAGTCACATGAAGACATTAGAAAGAACATCAAAAATTTTAAACGTAGCTTTCGAAATTTAAACCTAATCGGAAAATTATTATTTTTATCCTTAATAATAATAATCTCTCCTATATTATTAATTTATGCGGTTTATAGGTTAATCAGTATTCATCCCCACAAAGGAAATATCTTAGGATTCTATCTCCCACTTTCAAAGGACAATGCAAGTGTTACGTTAAGGCTAGGAAAAGCAAAAGGAAGATGTAATATCCCCCGCTGTCAGAATAGTTGGAACCTCTACAGGTGTTAGAGTTT
>TARA_R110000851_G_scaffold112921_4_pt1 | contig 24415 bp, 33 predicted proteins | sample TARA_R110000851 | Tara Oceans TARA_R110000851 (sample SAMEA4397627) | marine metagenome | biome: Polar Biome; feature: [DCM] deep chlorophyll maximum layer (ENVO:01000326); material: water (ENVO:00002006), including particulate matter (ENVO:01000060) such as... | depth 17 m
ACACCAAACAGCTTTAAACTCTGTCTACCGAATACAATCCTAAAAACTTACAAGCTTGCTCTAACTGGGCAAGCTTTTTTGTGAACATAACTTTATTGTATTTTATACATTCTAGCGTAAAACCCATTCTTCGCCTTAGCGTGGATGGGTAGCTCACCATATGAGTGCCGCATATTCTAAGGTGTTGTTTTAATTTTTGAAATATCGATTATGTTTTCCATCTAGTCTAAATTTTCTGTTCCTAACATATTCGTAATCAAATTTTGTATTCATCATTTTCCTCTTCTACAAGACCAGCATGTAACAGAAAGTTACACCACTTTTTTACATTGTTTTCCCTTTCTTCTTTTTTTCAAACACTTTTTGACAAAGGACAATATAGAGTTTCGCTTATTTTTTCCACACTATTAAATCCATCATTATCCTTAAGAAAACTAAAACAAGCCATCTGCATATTGGTTAAGATTTTCACTTCACCATTTTTGTTTCTAACAATTCTATCTTTTTTAGATTTGTTTAAATATTTTGGATACCTATTCTTGCTATTCATGATGCAAATATAATCAAACTTTGTAATCTCAGAGGGATTCGAACCCCCAGTTGACCTTTCGGGTCGCCACCTTAGAAGGATGGTGCAATTTCCAGTTCTGCCATGAGAATTTTTAACTTAGCGCAACGGGCAGAAGTCGAATCTGCACATCCCTTTCGGGCAACGCTTTTGGAGAGCGTCTATCTCGCCTATGAGTAGCCGATGCGTGTTTATTCTCTACTTTTAGAGAATTTTGAGTTGAGGTATTGTTTTCCGTAATTCAAAATGAGACTCTTCCTCCTCATGCTAAATTTCACTATTATATGTTAACTTATACGTGTCTCCAAAGGGACTCGAACCCCTACAAACTCTTTAGAAGAGAATTATGCTATCCATTACATCATAGAGACATTATGCCACAGTAGAAAAAAAGGGAATCGAACCCTTGTTGCAAAATACAAGCCGTTGCTTTCCAAGCAAGCACATTACCGCTCTGTCATTTTTCTTTGTTTCAATATTTCAATTAACCACCTAAAGAGGAAAACAGCGGATTCGAACCGCACCCGAATTAACGAGCCAACAGTTTAGCAAACTGCGTCCATCACCAGACAGAATTGCCTTCCATTTATTGTTTCAACTTAAAAAGCACAAACAGACTTATAAATGTTAAATATAAGCCCTCTGGCTTATAAATGAGGAAGAGAAGGGAATCGAACCCTCGTGACCCTTTCGAGCCAACTAGTTTTCAAAACTAGCGCAGCAAACCAGCATCTGCCTCTCTTCCTTGTTTTACTCCAATTGTGGTATCCTCCATATATCTTAAACGCAAAAAAGCCTCAGTCATTATGACCAAGGCTTTTCTATATCTTTTAATTTTTTGCTATTTCATCACAAAAAACTTGACATACCTTGATCGCTTCGAGATTGTCTCGAACTCCATCTTGAAGATATGTTGTTAATTGTGTTCATTGTCTTTAAATATAGTAAAAAATTTTTTTTCTCTTTCTTTATAACGCAACAAAGATAATAAAAGTTTCGTAGAAACCAAACTATTTTTGAAAAAAAGCGAAACATTATTAAATCTCAGAACAACGACCAGCTATCAGCCTATTGATTCACCTCATGTTTCGCCAGTTGTAATGCTTGGCTCGTAACCATTTTTGTTGATAGGTATTTGTTCTTACCTCACTTAACCCTTTAATGAGGGCTAAGAATTTTTGTGTTCCCAACAGGACTCGAACCCGTGACCTGACTGGCTCCCCTTTTGCAAGGGCGGTTTTTCAAACCATTTAATCCGCAATCTGCTCCGCCAACTGAGCTATAGGAACATTTCTAGTAGGAAACTGGATAACCTAAACTCTAGGTACTCTCCATTTAAAATTCCTACATTTTATTTTCTCTAATATATTAATAAAGATTTTCAGATATTAACATAGATTTAGGTTTTTCGCTAATCCCTAAACCGTCAATCAATATGTCATCATCATGATCACTTGCGTTTAATCCAAATTTAATTTGATTATTTGCTTTAGCTATCACCCAAGCCTCTTCTCTTCCTACATACCTGTTTTGTGAAGTTAAAAACCCTTGCTTATTTCTATCTGGCAATTCACTCTCTTCTATCTTACCAACTAAAGCCTCTAAAACTTCGTAGCAATCCCCATGTCTATATCCTGAAACAATTACACCACCGTAATCTATTGCAGCGCATAATATGTATTCTTTTTCCTCAATCATGATTAATTTTTTACACCTAGCATTAGGAGGTTAGTTTGCCTTATATTGATATAACGCAAAATAATCTAAAATGTTTCATTCAAACTCAGTTTTGTACCCCAACATTCTTAAAGAGTAGGATTCTTCTATAGCTTTATCAGTAGTGTAATATATTTTTGGAAACTGTTTTGAGAACACTGGGTAGTTTTCTCCTGAACTATAATCCCTCTTTAAGCCAGAGTAGTATAGCTCTCCATAAACGATACGGTAGACTTTCTCTTGATTTGATGACTCCATTAACTCAATGAACTCAGCCAACTTATCTTCAGAGTCATCTAAAGAAAATATCGCAAAATGATCTTGGTCATAAAGGTTTTCTTTCACATAGATGTCAAAGTTTTTGACATAGATAGCTAACTGAAACACATTACCATCAGTATCTTCGTGAATCATATTTGGTTTTCTAAGATCACCAAGAAGAGACACTTTCATCTCAGCCTTCTCAAATAAAGAGATAAGCGCCCTGTTTCTCCTCTTGTAAGTTGGGCTTAAATTTTCACTAAATCGTTTCGTCATCTCTCTTTACTTTAAGTATCCCTCTCCACCCGTATTCGATCCAATCTTTACGACTCATTTGAACTACCTTCTTTGTATTTAGTATAAGATATCCTTTAATGATATTATATTCTTCAAATTTCTCGTTTTCTAAGAAATAAATTAGAGATTCATAAACAATAAACTCTGGCAAATGCGAAGCAATTCTAGTGCTTTTTTCTTGAATTAGTTTATGTAACTGAACGTATAAGAACTTATCAAATTCTGTCACCTCTTCTCTTTTATATTTTCCAAATTTGGAAAGTCTCATATTTACGTTTATTTATCCATAAATAGCTGTAGAGACTAGAGTTGTTAACCCTTTCGAAAAAGAATGGTTTATGAATTTTTTTGACTATTTTACTCTTATTACTTCTTGAATTTATCTCTTAGAGAATTAACTAACGCCTCTCTTCTCTCGTCCACCTCATCTTTACTCAGCTTAACATTTACCAATCCACTCTCAATATGGTCGAGGTGTCTTTCTAAAAATAGATATTTATCTTCAACCAAAACTAAAGCTTCAAGATTTCTCTTCCACGATGGAGGAGGAAGTAAAGAATAATCAACAGACATCCCCCCTTCTTCCATGCTCTTATAACTATCCAACATTTTTTTATACGACTCTTCCTCTCCCCAAAGCGCTTTAGCAAAATCATGTCTAAAGATTAATGCGTAATAGTTGTAATCCAAAACCATAGAGCCTGACGCAACTTTCTTATCGTCATATTCAAACCCGTTTTCTTTTGCAATCTTCACAAGTGATTGTAAAATATCGCCCCATGTTCTTTCTGTTGTTCTCATTCTTAATTCGTTTTTTTTGCTTTTTTAATGTCTAGATTTAGCTTGCTTGCAGCTTCTGTTTTCCTAAGTTCTTGTAACATAATATCCTTATAAGGATAATAATGTTTTTGATCCAGAAATTCAAGCTCTGAGTCTGATCCGTGTTATGTAAAATGTTACATATTTGCAAATGTTTTTTTAATTTTCGCATTAACTCAAGAGGTAATGCCAATTCTTATTTCTTGGAAGAATATATACGAACACATTCAAATCAGGGGTTTCAGCCTCAATTATCTTAGAAATTTCTGTCCAATCTCCACCAGCCAGACCTGCCCCAATAACAGGAATTCCTAAAGATTTACCCTCATATTCCTCATTTATTTTAGCAAACACGCTTGCTATAGCGCTATAATCAGCATCAACCTCATGTCTAGTATACTTGTATTGAGTATACAAGTTTAAAATCTTAAAACCATCGTATTCAGCCAAGGTGTAATCCCCTAACTTGCTTCTATCTCCGTACTTAGTATTAAGGTCAGCTAAATGAGCTTCACTGAACCTCTCCTTCACTTCCTTTGCAATACCTGCCCCCATACTTAAAAAACAATTACACCCATGACCTATGAGGTCAAGATTTTCTGTTTGGTCAAGTAGGTTTCCCTTTTTGTAAATTATCTTAGACATTTTATTTTTCTATTTTAGCAACATTATCTTTCTTTTCGCGACTCAAATTTACGTTTTTATTTGCAAAAAGTAAAGAAATGGGTTTTAAATTCCAGAAACTATTTAAAGTAAACACTACGTTATGAAGAAAAAAGATTTAACAGAAGGTAAAAGTTGGTTTCAAATAGTGGCTATATCAAATTCATATTTATGGATGTTCATTGCGGTTTTAGCAGTTGTGATTTGGGGAGCTTTAGACCCTGTGGAATTTGGCTACCCAGATTGTGGGTATTGGATTTTAGAACTATTAGGCTTGACTATGCTAGGAGTTATAGGATACAAAGGACTGTATCAAAAGTATAATGATTTAAAAAACGGAAGAATTAGATGAGTTTTTTTGGCGACATATTAAAAGAACCAACTCAGGGAGGTAGGAGATTTTCTCAAGGTAGAATATATCTTTTTATCTCCTTCGTGTCTTTTATTGCACTAAATATTATCTTATCATTATTTGCTTTTAGAGGAATTGATCTTGATGATAAAGAAACACTAGCTCTAGTTAGCTCTAATTTAAAATGGGCATTAGGGTCGTTCTCCCTATACGTTCTAGGAGGAAAAGGCATTGGTGCATTCCGCGATAGAGACACTGGAATATCTAACAGCTACAATCACGAAGGAGGAGGAAACGGTCATCATGGTGGTGGTCATCACAACAACCCCTACGGAGGTCATACAAACAACCCTCATTCAGGCTTTGGTTCGGATTCATACGGTGGAGCTTCTCCGTCAAGCGATGTGGACAACGATGATTATGGTGATCACGGTGATCACGGTGATCATAATGATTCAGACAAACAAAACAAAGGGACGTTCGGAGCTGACGAAGAGGAGGTCAATTAATCTCTCCTATTTAATAATAGTTTAATGCCAAAAAATGGGGAAAAAAATTATTAACAAAATAAAGAGTGTTCCAGAGTTTGAAAAACTGGTAGATGATATCTTTGAAAAACAAGAAATTAGAAACAAAACATTTGATAATGACCAAATGCTATACGCTGCATTAGATTATTCTGGAAAATTCAAATACATGAGTAAATCTTGGAGTGAATGCTTAGGTTTCTCGGAAGAAGAATTTAAAGCTGTCCCCTTCTCTGTGTTCTTACATCCAGATGATGTAGCTGAATCAATAGATGCATACGAGTTCTTCTCAACAAAAGGAAAGCCAGCAACTAAAATGTTTGCCAATAAATATAGAAAAAGAAATGGCGAATACGCAATGATTCAATGGTTTGAATCTATTTATTCTAAAGAACTAAAACTATGGTTGTTTACTGCTTTTGAGATTCCTTTGGGACACCAAGGAATAAAGGCTTACAACGAAGGTTATGAACCATTCAGATGGAAAGAATCAGAAAAATAATTCAAGAAGCAGCAATTGCCGCTATTAGCCCAGAAGAATTCCCTCACTTTAAAGAGTATGCTGGTCTTCCTATTTCGGAGGTTCCAAGCAACATATTAATCCCTTGGCTGGGAAAGCATGGTCATGAATTCGTTCACCAAAAAAGAGTGGCTTTGATTAAGCAAGAATTAATCAAAAGAAAAGATGTTCCAAATATTACAACTTCCAACTACGCTAATTTCACAAAAGAGGAGTTAGCTTTATTTTTCAATGTCTTTCTCGACAAAAGAAATAGAACTCTCTCTAAAGAAATAGAAGATGTAGCTGATGCTGTTTTAAACAATCTTGATAAAGTCAATGAAAAATTAGAAATGCACTTTGGGGATTTTCAAGGCCAGCTTGCTAGTGAAGTACCACACGACTACCTTGAAAATTGGATAAAAAGATACTTTGCTAATTCTACACCAGATGCAAAACAAGCTTTAACCCAGTCTCCCGACACGTTTTTTCTAAATGACAGGTTTAGGTTATATTATACCGCTAAACATATCCTAAAAACAACTCCTAGAAAATCAACAGGACTCTCGGAACACATAGGCAAAATTGGAGATAAGATTAAAACTGTTATGACAGTTGAAAGGAAAGCTTTTGACCAAAGACACAAACAACATATGTTGGTGGGCAAAATTAAAACAAATACTGTTATTGGAATAACAAAAGAATTATGGGGAAAAGAGATTCAAGTTGGAGAAAAATTTACACTTTCTGGGAAAATATCAAGTCACAAGATTTTTCGAGATGAGAAGTACACCGTTGTAAGAATCACAGATCTTTAATAATCTTGTAATTATATTCACTTAGAGTACATTTTTCCTGAAACTTATAAACACTTTCTAAACCCAAGTAAAACCATTCCCCATGAAGAGGTACACCATTGCCGTCAACCTTCTCGCAAGACAAGCTTCTATGTATTATTTTCTCTACTTTGTAAGCATAAAGTGTAGGGAAGTGGTCAATAATTTCTATCTTATAGGGACAGCCAACCTGAATGTTGCAAAGCCTTGTCTTGATTTCTGCTTCTTCTGTTACGCCTATTTTGTATAAGGAAGTTTCGTGCGACCCAATTAGATATATACATTCCATTTGATAATATAGGAATTAGAAACTATATTATCAATACGCAACAAAAAAAGGACTATTTATAAAAAAAAAGAAAGCCATGTCAGAGAATCAACAACCAAATATAAACAATAATCAAGGAGAAAGCCAAAGCCAACAAGCTCGTGGATATATATCAAATGACATGGCTGACTTCTCATTTCTAATCGGATTAGTTATGGATTACTACTACTCAAAAGATGAGCCTTTAGAGGAAGGGGAAGAATGGAAAAAAGATTCAAAAGAAGACTCGGTAGATGAAGAAGTAGATAAAGCAGTTAAAAAAGCGTTCTTAGCTAAATTAAACAAACATCAGTGATTTCCTGCGCTTCGTGTTATATAATCCTGAAAGTCCTCGAAAACAGCCCCCAAAAGCTCTAAGAGAGTCATGTGAGAGACAATATTCTTATCCTTATTAGCAAAACCACTCTCATCATGCACAACAACTTTGTTATCAATACGAATAGTTACATTCTGATACCCTTCAGATAAGTTGGCTGATTTAGTTGTTCTAATCTTAGGGACTATCATTAAGTCCCCTTCAGAAGATATAATCATCTCTTTATACACAATCACTTCCGATATTGGGTCAACTACTGTTCCAGATGATATTATTGCATTTAAAACATCGTATTCCTCTATGAAATAACTTCGTATGAAGTCCTTCAAGTGAAAAAAAGTATTCATTAACTCGCTAAGAGTAACGCCTTCTTCTAATGCAATTTGTTCCGAAACAGAGGTAAGCAAAAAGTCCCTCAACTGATTATGAGGAACTTCAAGCTCTTTACCTTCAAAATTAATCTTTCCTTTTTTTCCTATCTGTACCACTGACATTTATTTTTTCCTTTTTCTTATCATAAGAAACCCTAATTTTATCACTACGAGAAACATCTCCAGAAATTAAAGCGTTTGATATTTCATTCTCAATATACTGAGTAATCGCCCTTTTAAGAGGTCTAGCTCCGTACTTTTCATCAAAACCTTTCTCTGCAACCAACGCCCTAACCGACTTGTCAATTGTTATGTTAATCTCCTGATCTTTTAACAACCTGTTAATCATAGAGTCTATTTCAATGTTAACAATATCCAAAGCATTATCTTTACCCAAAACATTAAACACAATCTTTTCGTCTATTCTGTTTATAAACTCTGGAGAAAACTGTTTTTCAAGCTCCTTGAAAACAAGCTCCTCAACATTATTGACTTTAGATTTCTCAGTCTCTGTTGCAAACCCAAGACCGCCAGCTCCACCCGATGCTATCTTAGCAGTCCCAATGTTTGAGGTCATGATGATAATACAGTTTTTGAAGTTAACTTTACTTCCTGAAGAATCAGTTATATGTCCATCATCTAAAATAGACAGAAAGAGATTAAACACATCTTTGTGAGCTTTTTCAATCTCATCAAACAAGATAATTGAATAAGGCTGGTTCTTAACTTTTTCAGTCAATTCACCTTTTTCTTCATACCCAACAAACCCGGGAGGCGCTCCAATCAATCTAGTTGCAGAGAACTTCTCCATATACTCCGACATATCAAACCTAATATAAGCATCATCACGATCAAACAAATACTTTGAAAGCGTTTTTGCTAAGTGAGTTTTACCCACCCCAGTCGGCCCTAGAAATAAAAATGATGCTGGCTTGTTAGGGTTTTGAATCCCCAACCTTGATCTCTGAATTGCTAAAGAAACTTTTTCAACAGCTGACAACTGACCAATAACCTGTTTCGAAAGAACATCCGTAATCTTAGACATTCTATCTGTTTCAGAGTCAGTGAGCTTGCTTAAAGGAATTCCCGTGTGAGATGATATAACCTGAGCAACATCCGCAACCGTAACTGGTTTTCTATGCTTATTAAATTCCTCTTCCCACTTTTCAGTAGAAAGCTTGAGGGCTGATTCAATTTCTTTTTGCTTATCCCTAAACACAGCAGCATCTTCATAGTTTTGAGCATCAGACGCTTTCTCCTTCTTAACAATCGCTCCTTTCAACTTTTCTTGCATATCAACGATATGGTCTGGGAGTTCAATCGAAAGCTTAGCTACAGAACCCGCTTCATCCATTACGTCAATCCCCTTATCTGGGAAGTTTCTGTAGTTTATATAACGATCTGTTAACTTAATAATTTCTTCAATTACCTCATCAGAATAAATAACCCTGTGATGATCTTCATATTTGTATCTAATTTGCTTGAGTATTTGAAAAGTCTCCTCTTCTGTAGGGGCTTGTAAAACAACTTTCTGGAACCTTCTAGCTAAAGCCGAGTCATTCTCTATTGACTTTTTATAGTCATTTAAAGTTGTTGCGCCAATAAGAGTCATTTCACCTCTAGCTAAAATTGGCTTCAAAATATTTGCTGCATCCATAGACCCTGAGGCTGAACCAGCACCAAGAACCATATGAATCTCATCAATAAAAACAATGATGTCAGGATTCTTTTTTAGCTCTTCAATAATGGCTTTCATTCTCTCCTCGAATTGACCTCTATATTTTGTGCCTGAAACGATATCAGTAATATTGAGTTCTACAATTCTTTTATCATGCAACCAAGGGTCAGTGTCTTTTTTTGAAATCCTAATAGCAAGAGCTTCTGCGATGGCAGTGTTGTGGGATAAAATACCGTTAGTATAGTACCTATGGTCTGTATTCTCTGGTAATTCAAAGTCATACATAACCTCTTTATAGCCCAAGGACTCAATCGACTCAACTTCGTCTAAACCATCTACAGTCTCAATCTCAACTCCTTCTTCTAAATCTTTTACATAAACTTCCTCTAAAAGAGAATTAAAAACTATATGATTGTCTGCACATCGAATTGATTTACCGCTTTTCAGAACTAAACTAAAAACCTCATAAGGAATTGTCTCATGAAGCTTATTTATTTTCTCAAAATCACCATCTGTTAATATACTATAATTTTCTATAACTATAGTTTTTGTGAACTTTTTTAACCCTTTTTTTTCTTCTAATTCCATTATTGATTTTTTAACTCCTACAAATATATAAATTTTTTACCTTACCCATGCACATCACCAAGATCAAATGGAAAATTATCCGAGAAATCAGCAACAAACTCACCTTCAACTCCTTGTTGGTGAGTGTTTTTTTGTTCAATTTATTTTATGCAAATTAAGCGCTGGGAAGGGTTTTTATAAAGTCTTCAACAGATATTTCTGTTATATCACCAGTAATATCATTCCTTAAAGTCACTTTAGTTTCTTTACAAAAACATTTTCCTATACCGGGTTCTCCAATAATAATCGGATTATTCTTCTTTCGCTTATTCAGGATTTGGATAATCATATCTAACTCAACATCTCTACCTATAACAGGGTCAAGTTTATCAAGTCTAGCAAACTCAGTCAAGTCTCTACTAAAACTGTCTAATGCAGGAGTTTTAGATTTTGCCCCTTTTTTACGACTACGACCATTTCCACCTCCATCTCCTGTTCCTTCATCCTCAGGATAAACTCCCCCTTCGTCTTCAAATCCAGCATTTTTAGGTAAATCAAATCTGTCTTCCATCTCTTCGTTGTTCATATCGTTATTTTTGATAACCAAAAGTACTAATAATCTTAGACAAAAACAAAAAAAATGAAAATTATTATTCCAAATCAAAGGGTGTTAATTCAATATATATAAGCTCGTCATCACTCGGCTTACTATCTATGCTGTATACTTTGTATTTATTTCTAGGAAATTGCTCTCTCACTTCTTCCCATAATTCATCAAAACCAATCTCTTGGATTTCTTTCTGGGTTGTTTCGAGAACAACCTTAGTGACTGTTTCCGTAATAATATTCATAAGACTTATTTTAACTTACTATAAAACTGAGGGTCTAATTTTAACTGATTGATAACTTTTTCCGCCACTACCAATATTTTGTCGGTTGGCATCTTATCCCTCTCTATCCTTAATCCTAAGTAAAAATCTTCTTCTGGAAACTCAAACACTTCGTCATTATCTGAAAAAGCCTGAAAATCTTTTACATAGTTCTTGATTGGTTCAATTTCTTCTGGAGTCGGAACAAACCCACCTTCTACTTCATAAGGGAATTTTCCGCCAGACTGTGGATAAACAGCAGCTCCATTACCTCTTGCGTAATTGTCTTGAATGATGCCCTTTATTAACTGTCGTAAATGTTTCATAGTAATAGTAAATAACCAAAAAAGGCAGCCCACCGCTGCCTTTTTCCTTTTTGTATTAATTTTTAGATTTAACTTCCCAAGGCAGACAGTATCAACCTAGCTCGTTTATAATCTTTTAGTAACTTCCTGTTCTGATCATCCCCAGAAGATTGAACTTGAATGATTCGAAGTAAAGCGCAGACAGTTAAAAAGTCGTCATACTCTCTATCTAGGATTTCAACCCCAGCATTCTTCATGCTTGTTTTAAGCATGCTGTAAGGCTCAAACGAACTTCCCTTGGTTCTGTTACCATTATTGTACAAAACGTCAATCATTTGGAGGAAAAGACCTTTGTTTTCCCTTAAATTAGAGATTATCTCCAGCTCTTCATTCTCTTTCCTTTCTTCCTCAACTAAAAGCGCTTTATCAATATCTTCGTTCTCTTTCTGAATTCTAATAACATCATCCCTTCTAAGATTGGCAGCTTCTTCTTTTTCTAATCTTTCAAACTCCTTAGCCTCTTCTATCTTCATAAGCTCCAACTTCTTCCTATGACGCTCTGCTTCTATAATAGCTAACCTTTTCTCCTCTGCTTCTTGAACAGCTAATCTTGCGGCTTCTTCTTTTTCAGCATTTTCTTTGTCTTGCTGCTCCTGCTTTTCTTGCATTGCCTTTAAAACTCTCACCTTTTCTTCTGGAGAAAGGAAATCTAACGGATTAAATTTCCCGCTTTCATCTGCATGGTATATTTCAAAATCTTCTCCCATATTCTCTATAGGTTTTTCTTCTTCTGTTTTCATGGTATTTTCAAATATTAATTCCCCTTCGTTTGGAGATGGTTCGTAAAAAACTGGCTCTTCTGGAGCTTCTTCTTTAAATCTAGCGTCATCAACAATATGTGCTTTATTTTCTTCAAATTCAATATTTTCTTCATTTTCAATAAACTCTCTTCTATATTGTAATAGTGAATTGAATGACACAAGCAGCAATACTGCTAGTGGGTCAAAGATAAACACCAACAGAATTACTAACCAATTGATTAATCTTCCAATCGGAATACCTGTGAGTTCTGAAATATAAATAAATGTAAGAATATCACTCTCCGCTTGTTCAACCTCCCTGTCAATCTTTCCGATTTCTAAATCATAAACCCCCGATTGAGCAGTGGTTATTAGTGTGTTAAGTGAATCAACCTCAAATGTCAATTGATAAATATCACCATTAGCGTCTTTGATTAAATTCTCAGTTCTTCTAGCAGAATTATACGCTCTTCTTGCATAAAGAGAGTCTAAACGTGTTTCTTGTTGACTTCTTTGTTCTGCCAAAATATCTATACGCTTATTTTTTGAAAATATTAAATCTTGATAACTAACTACTTTGTCTTCTAAGTTCTTCTTATTAAGATCATCCAGTGAGTTCTCTTTTTGAGCAACCTCAATTTTAGTGGCTGTTTTTGAATAAGCAGATGACAGGAAACTATAAAGACCAGCGGAGGTAATCACAATCAAAAAGAGAACTGCAATGGTTAAGTATGCCTTTAATGCCTTGTTGAGTTTCTTCCAATAACTGTGAAGTAGAGATGCTGTTACAAGCTTAGATACTTCTAATGCACCGAACAAAAATATTGAAGCTGCTACTGGAAATATCTTACTAAGCCCTGTAACAGAAATATATGCAGCTATTGAAGCTAGCGCTAAAGACGATAGCCCTACCAGTAAAGGTAGAAGCAAACTAGGTCTCTTGGTTTTGGTTTTTCTTGCCATCCTGATAATGTTTATTATCTAATATAGTGAAATTTTGAGAGAAAATAAAGTAAGAAGTCAAGATTATTTCTCGCCCGGCTTAAGGTCAGTGTGAACATTGTCTCCAATATTGTTTTGCTGCTTAAAATTCGAAACCTTCTTGAGCATTAAACTCTTAGGTATTCCTTGAACTTCGTTGTTTGGTTTCAAGTCTCTTAAGTGCTTTCTAGTCCAAATATTAGGCTTTCCTTCATCAGTAATGTAATCATCAGTATTATAGTACCACCTATTATCACCTGCACTCCACATATAAAGAGGATGCTGTTCGCCATAAGAGTAAGCGACATACATCTGCCCCTTTCCGCCTAAGTCTTCCCCATATGTGTGCGACCCAACAAAATTATCCCTACTATTGATATAGCTTGAAGCATCTTTGTTAGTTACCCTTTCCTCATTGATCCCCTTGTTTTCGGTAATCAATTTAAGTCCAAGCAGTGTTCGGTTTCTATTTTTTTCTAAATCTGAGAACATTTATAGATTTTATTTTCTATAAATAGCAAAAAAAAAGGGGAGCGTTAAGCTCCCCTTTTTTTAATCCTATTTAACTTTTACTTAGAATGGCAAGTCATCGTCACCATCACCGTTAAAAGCACTCTGATTTGCTGTCACAGACTGACCCTGAGTATTACTTTGAGTATTACTTTGAGTATTAGCCTGAACATTAGGCTGAGGAGTGTTGTCACTCTTCAGATTACTAACTTGCTCTTTAGCCTCACTAGGAGAAGCGTTTTGAGAATTAGCTCCACTTGTTGGTAAAAAAGTGATTCTATTAGCCAGCGTCTTAGTGAAATAACGAGTAACCCCGTCTTTTTCGCTTTTGTCAGTTCTAACCTCTCCTTGAACATGGATGTTATTACCTTTCTTCAAGTGTTCATTAGCAAACTTTGCCAACTTGTTCCAGCACTCAACTTTGTGCCATTGAGTGTCCGTTTGCTTCTCGCCATCCCTATTCTTATAGTTCCTGTTAGTTGCTACTGAGAAACTAGCTACTGCCTTATCGTTTCCTTCAAATTCTCTATAATCAACATCTGATCCGATTGTTGCGTTTAGCATGTGTAAATTTAATCCTTCCATTTTTTAAATGTGTTTTTATTTATTAATTCCTAAGTACAAATGTAGTAAACTTTTTCTAAAAATAAAAATAAAATTAGAAAAAACTTTTTATTTTTATTTTCTATTTACTATAAAGGATATCCAAACAAATTTCACTATGAATAATCACATACTACAAGAGGACGTTCAAACGTTCTTGGACAGAATCCCTTCAGTTTTGAAACTGAAAGGCGATGAAGTTGTAAAAAACATGCTAACTAAAGGTTCAGCAGGAGCGCTTGATTACAGTTATATTGACGATGTAAAAAATATTGACCAAGCATCAGCTCAATCATCAATTGACGCAATCAACAGAAATATTTCCACAGACCCTTCAGAAGAAGAGATTTCTGATTCTGATAAGCAAATTTCTATCATTCAAAACAGACTACAACAAGGTCAAGACACTCCTAAGACAAATACATTGGATTACATTACGGAGAAACTAGCTGAGATTTACGCTCTTCCTGACGGAGAAATGACATCTTATGGCTTTCCTGTAACCTCACGAATGAAAACAAATATCATCAAAGGTCTTACAAAGATGTATGATGTAATTGATAGAAAAGGTGTATTTAGAGCTTTTTTGATAGGAGGAAAAAACTCTTCGAGATTTGGAAACCTTAAACCAACTCTCCCAAGAAGAAAAAACGGTCAGATTGACTGGGAGCAATTTAACGACTTAGTTGTTTTGGTTAGAAATATGATTTCTAACGAAGCAACAATCAAAAAGCAACTTGACTACTACATCGGTCAAGGTAGGCAGGGGTCGTTTAGTTCTTTGTATATGATTCTTGCTTCTAAAAGATATTTTGATGCACTTAGAAGAATGAAAGCTAAAACTAGAGCTGGAGATCCTGATTACGCACTCAAACAAAGAGGTGGCCTTTCTGGAGACCTTAGTTTAGATGATAGAATTGGTGATGACGGTACAACTTTTGCTGACCAACTAGCAGCAACAGCTGATAGTACAGAAGATGAAACTGAAATTAGAACTAATCTAGATTCTGCTTTTAACGAATTAATTGAATGGCTGAAGATTAATAGAAACGAAGGTGAGATTGATTCTCAAATTTTCAAGGCTGGATTTATTGATGGATTAAAAACCTCTGAAATGGTTGACAATCCTAGATACCCTTCTTTAACTTCTGACAACATGGCTAGGCTTTCCACTAAAGGTAAATCTCATTTTGACTACCCAACTAAGCTACTCGGAGCATTAAAGGCTGGTAAATTTCCTTCCGTAATGAAGGCAGCAGTTCAAAAGCATCTTCCACACATCAATGTAGATGACATGAATATGAAAGGGCTTTCTTTTAATGTCAATAAAGCTGCAACTTCAACTAAACCAGATACTGGTGAGGAAATGTCGGCAGACAACTGGTCTCAGCACGACATGGACACTTACTTTGCAACAGGCAAACTACCAAAAGGGTACGGAGATGATGATGAGGAAAGTGGAAGCGAGCCAGAAACGGTAGGTTTTGATGATGTCTCAGATGAAGAACTTGAACAAATGCTTCAGGAAAGAGTTGTAAGAAGAGTCACTAATATTATCGCAGAATCTTTAGTAAGAGATTTTCTTGCTCTTGAGCTTTAAATCTTCTTAATAGGAATAGCTTTAAATTTTGGGTTATCAATTAACGATAGAGTTCCGTCTTTGTTGATTTTGTAGATTTTCATGTCGTGTCCAAAAACTACTTTGTCGTAGTTCATTTCTACGATTATCTTATTATCGTTTTCTGTGTTTATAATTGCAATTGCTGCCTCAGCATCTTTTTTAAGATAAGATTCAAAGATTAAATCTATCTCTGTGTGATACGTTCCGTTTGGTAATACTTCTGGTCTTTCGCTCATTTGTTCTAATTTTAGAGCAAATATAAGAAAGATTACCTTAACATTTTCACTATTCTCTTTAAATCCCCCATTCTCTCATCTAACATTTCCTCGAAGCCACCTAACAACGGCATGGGTAAATGGTTTAATTCAAACCACCCATAACTTTGAGATTCTTTTTCTATTTCGATATTTGGAGTAAACTCTTCTCTAAAAACTCCAAGGTATGTCCAGAACTGAACATGGTTGCTGTTGTAATAATGAAACTCCTTTTCGCTAATTGTGTAAGGCATAACACATCTACTCTCTTCCCAAAATTCTCTTTTTGCGCAATCTTTAGGAGTGTTATCGACTCCTTTTTCAAACTTACCTCCCCAACAAGACCAAGTTAATGGTTGAGGTTGATTTACTCCCCTAAGATTTAGAAGAACACGCCCAGTGCTTGGGCAAATAGGTAACACACCTGCTGCTATTATTTTCTGATTAATCATTTCCTATAAATAGGCTCTTTTTAAGTAATTCGAACATGTGGAAATAATTAAAAATAATATCATCAAGCGTCCTTTCCATATAACATGTAATAAAGATTTTCTTTCGGTCTAGTTACTGCAACATAATGAATATTCTGAGCTTCTCTGTTTAAATCACCGTAGGTAAACGACACCTTTTTTAAATACTTTTTACTATTAATATTAGCTATTCTATGTCTGTTTTCATATAATAATTCTGGAGAAATAGAATTAACTACCACTACGGCATCATATTCTCTACCTTTGCTTTTATGTATAGTTGTGATGAATTTTTTAGATTTTTTATTAGATTCCAAAAAACTCATTAACTGAAGCGGAGTTCCAAATACGTCTTCTACAGATTTCCACTTTCTCTTTAAAACCCTATTCCCATCTTCTTTATCTAAATCTTTCTCTCGGATCAATTTAACATCATCCTGAGTAAAGTAGTTGAAGTACCTCATTGGGTATTTCTTTTTAATAAGAATATACTCCATCTTCTTGATAACATCATTTGTTCTTACTAGCACTGCAACCTCTCTTTCTCTGTCTAGTATCTCAATCAAATCTTCCACATCAAACTTAATCTCATGGTCGATTTCACCATTTTGCGCTTTAGATGGAGTAGCATTCAACTCAGAAAAATTGTTAGAATTATTAACAATATCAATACCACTTCTAAAGTTTTTAGTCAAAGTCATCTCAACAACTTTCCTCCGCTTCTTAACTAGATTAATATTGTATTGACAGTCTGAACCAGAGTACCCATATAGCGACTGATAAAGATCACCAATCATATAGTAGTATTTAGCGTTTAGAGCCAACATGATGCGCATTTGTATCGCAGAGGTATCTTGGAACTCATCAATAAAGATATAGTCGTATTTGTCCTTAAAACGCTTTAGCCAATTGTTCTTCTTAAATAACTCATGAACCTCAATCAACATATCAGAAAAATCTCTAGTCCTACTTTTCCTTTGATACTTTTCGTATTCATTATGATATGGAGAAGGAAGCATAGTAACATTGTCCTCAGCCTTTTGGAGTTTGAAAGAAGATATCTTAGAGGAAATCAATTCCCACTCATCATACATTAAACTAATGTTCTCACGAAATTCAATACGCTCCCCCTCAGAAGCTCTCGCGGGTGGTTTATGCTCCTTCTCATACCAACGAATGAAACTAAAGAAGCTCGTTAAGGTCTTAAACTTCTGAGCAGAAGAAAGCACATGAACACAATACGAGTGTACTGTGGTGATTCTAATATCGTCTCTACCTATACGTTGCTTCAACTCTTCCGTTGCTGCTTTAGTAAACGACACAAACATAATCTTCTTAGGATCAACCCCTCTATCCAACAAACCCTGCAACCTCTTTACACAAGAGAAGGTTTTTCCAGACCCTGCACTTGCCAAACAAAGAACCGAATCTCTGCCTTTGTAATTAATAAACGTATCTTGCTCATCTGTTAATGGATACTCAACCTTCTCTATCTCATCCAACAAGCTCATCTGCGCTTTTGGGGCAGAGTCCCTCTTGCTTTTAGCCATACTAATTTTGAGTTACCCCCTCTTGAGAGTCTAATGTTGAATTAAACAATTTCATAAACACCTCCTTAGTGTCTTGAGGGTACTCGCTTTTATTTATGATCCAATCATAATAACCTTTTCCTTCTTTGGTAGAAAATATTTCCGTAACAACTTGGTCTTTATATTTACCTGATCTGAAAACTGGTCTCTTTTGCTTGTTAATGATAATGTTTCCTTTGAAGTCCAACTTAGATTTCGATCCTGAGAAAATCTCATGAAGACTATCTACAGTACCTTCCACTTGATGCTCAACTCCTGAGCGGTCTGTAAAAGCTTTTCCGTTGTACTGATTCATCATTCCACTCATAACAGCAATAGATGCTCTATTGTACTCTTCTGCCGAAAATGTTCTATCAACCTTTACAGACTTACCAGTAAATTCTTCGATTGCTGAGTAGATATCTCTAGGTTTTAATTTGTTGTAAACTTCAGAAATATCTATAACTCTCCTATCCTTTAAAGAAAAAGGAACATTTGCCCTATTCATCTCTTCAGATAAAATAGACACATCAAAAGTAACCCCAAACCCTAAGATGTCTGCATCTCCAATAAACTGAGACAATTTAGACGCTACTTGAGAAAATGTTTTTTCTCCAACCACCTGATCATCAGTAACACCGTGATACTCGCTAGCGTCTTCTGGGATTTCCATCTCTGGATTGATTAGCCTAGTATTACTAACTGGGTCTTTACCGTTAATGTACTTAGTAACAGAAAGCTGTACAATTCTGTCTTTGTCTGTGTTTCTTCCTGTAGTGTGAACTTTAAGTACAACTAAAGGTTTTTCAATTTGAATATTCATGATGTATATTTTGGTTTTGCTAAGTGCGAATATACAACTTTTTTCTAATTGCCTACTAAGAATAATATTTTTTTAAAAAAAGGATCAACCTCAACCTCTCGCTTGCCTTGGCTTTCTAGTTCATCAGAACTCATCCAAACCATCTTAGTTTCAGACCCAAACACTGACACATAACAATTATCTCCTTCACCTACTTTATGAAGGCAAAAAAGAGTTCCAGAAGGAATGTAATTACTGTCTTTGGTGAATAAGTCTTCTTTTAACCTGTAAACCTCTTTCATTACCCAACAGTAATGAAGTCTCTTAGTTTTTCAGAGTTATCGAAAGTACGTAATTGACTTAAAGACGCTTCTTTGATTTGCCTAACTCTTTCATTGGTTAAACCTAAATTTTCACCAATTTCATTCAGCGTCATCGGGGTTTCTCCGTTTATTCCAAAGTACATGCAAATGATTTTTGAGCTTCTTTCATCCAGCCCACCAAGTACGTCTGAAATTTCAGACTTTAGAGATTGAACGTTAAGGTCATATTCCATTACTTCAAAGTCATCTCCAGCAATCATATCACCAACGGAAGCTCCTGATTCTTCGTCAATTTTATCATCAATAGAAACTTCAAAATTTCCATTTCTCTCTACGGAACGAACATCGTTTTCTGTGAAAGGTTTAGTAGAAATTGATTTCATATCTTCTGGAGATACGTCTTTATTGATAAAACTTACAATCTCTTTAGAAGAAGGCTCTCTGCCAAGTTGTTGGTAAAGCCTTTCTTTAGCTTTTGTGATTTTGTTGATTGCGTTTATTTTATTTATCGGCAAACGAACATTTGACCCTTGTTCGTATATCATTTTTGTTATTGACTGTCGAACCCACCATACGGCATAAGAAATAAATCTAACCCCTCTAGTTTCATCGAACCTGTCTATTGCGCTAATCAATCCGATATTTCCCTCATTTACTAAATCTTCGAGAGCAATTCCAGTTGCCATATACTCTTTAGCTATTGATACAACGAACCTTAGATTCGTTTCACACAACTTATGCATTGCATTAACATCTCCCGCTTTCGCCTTAATAGCAAGTTCAATCTGCTCTTCTGCACTTAGTACCTCAGTCTTCTTAATGTCCTTATAGAACATTTTCATCACATCACTATCCTTGTAGTACTTATCTTCTCCTCTTTTCATTCTTTGCCTTGTTTTAGTTTAGTTTTAGTCTTAGTCTGTTTAATTAATCTTCCCACTCCAAAGAGTTGAAGAAAGATTTAAGAGTGTCAAATTGCGCTCTATCAGAAATACGCATGGTATTTCTGGCAACATTACCCACCGCTACACTAGCGACATCTTGATCATCTACACCTAACTCCTCCAATAACCCTACTAAAGAAATGTTTAAAAATCTTTCTTCAACACCCCTCTGTCTATAAGACTGAAGATCAAACTCAATATATCCGCTAGTTTCACTTCCTCCCTCGTAATAAGTGGGCGGAACATGAAAACCCTGCTCCTGACTCACTTGTTGAGGTGAAACGGGAGCAGGGTTATGCGAAGGAGCTTGAGCCGCCTTAGGTTCTTCTGGTCTGTTAGTTGGAGGAACAATACTGCTTATCTTCTTAATTTTAGAAAAATCAGCAACTGGAGCAGACGGTTGTTTAACCACATTTACCACAGGAGTATTTTTCTCTATAATATTAGTCGGAGACTGTGGTGCGCCACTTTCTCTAATTTCCTGTACACTTTGTTTCAAAGACTTTGTAGCCGCTGTTGGTGGTGGTGGAGGAGTTTGGTTTGCTGACATCTTGTTTTTACCTTTTGTTTTTAATTGAAACAAATATAGTAAACTTTTAATTAAAAACCAAATTAAAGGACTATATAACCCTCCTATCTTTAACGTTTCTAATATAATGTCCAATAAATTCAACTTCTGGGTTTTTTTCTTTTACTTCCGCCTCAATAAACTCAAGCCAATTAAGCTTATCCTCATACATATGAACGACATTCCAATTATTTTGGTCAATCAACATATTTACAACCTCAGCTTTAAACTGCTTTATGTTTTTATTATAACGACCATCGAAACAATATAGAGCATAATTAGGTAAATCCATACCCATATACAATAATTTTCTAACGATGTCCCCATGAAGACTTATATTTCTACCCGTAAGAATAGCTTTACTCTTGACGCTATGGTAAATATCAAGCACAGGCTCATTAGCCTCCATGCCAATAGTGTCTTGGTATGAGTAAAAACCTCTAGGCTCATTAAGAACAACAAAAGAACCGTTAACACTAAACCACCCTCCCATCTCCTTGATTTCAAACTTATCAAAACAAAAATCTTCTTTTACTTTAGAAGGATTCATTAAATCGATTATCTCTATCAATTTTTGAACACTATCAACCAAACCACTAGAACAAGGTTTTCCTGTCTCTCTATCACAAACCACGATATAGTCCTTTTGCTTTTTTAGAAAGACCTCTAAAAATAATAGGTCAGAAATCATCAATACAGCCTTTCGGAAAAATTTATGGATATTATACTCAATAGTCTTCTCTCTAAGTCTAGGATTAGACATTACTATTCCGTTGCTATCAAATTTTGTGAAATCTGTAACATAAGGAGATACCAGCAAAGTATCATCCATATCAAATATGTGACCTTCTCTTGTCATGCATCTTTTTAAACGTAAAAATTTTGGATTTGTTACTCTTTGTCTCTCTCGCCCACAAAGTAATCAACTTCATTTTGACAAAAACTGTCTTTATATCCCCTTAGGGCTTCTGTTATTTCTGCCTCTAACTCTTCACTTTCCTCAACAATATTAGAGTTATCATCCTTTGGATATCCTTCAAAAACACAGTCTTTGGTATCACTAAAGAGACGGCCATCAAAACAGTAAACCCCTTTATCGGTTGTTACCTCAATAGTCCCTCCGTCAAGATAGGAGTTAAATTTTAAAATCTCCATTTAACTTTTTTTTTCGTCTTTCATTTCTCTCTTGCATTAACGGCTCTAGCTTTGCAAAGTCAGAGTTTGATGTTGCTAAATTTAAAAGACTGTCGAAAGAAATGCGGTTGCCTATATCTTTTTGAGGGTAAGCAACCTCTTTCTCTGAATCTATAAACCAATCACGAGAACCTATGTTTAACTTAGGTAGTTTTTCTAACTGCCTAAGCAATCTTGCTCCAACTTTTTTCTCTTTATTAGCTGGATTAAGATCATGTAAAGTTAATTCTTTTTTATCCATCTTTCTAATGTATTCAAAAGTTAAATAATAATCAGCATTCATAGGACGTTTCCTTAATGGGCGATTCATTAAAGATAATATTTTGTTATTATCCAGAACAATCCAAAAATCATTTCCAGAGTATGATTTGTTTTTAGGCTCATCTGTAGTGTAAGAGATTGGGGAAGAGAACACTTTAAGAGCAATATCAGCTCTTGGAAACTCTATGCCCTCCAAATATTCTAACTTACCAAGAATATCTATATAAACCTCCTTAGACATCTGACCAGATCTGTATAAATCCTTCAATCTATAACCGTTTTTCTCCTGCTCATAATGAGCTGTTGACAGGGCTTCAAAAACCATGCTTCTAATTTCTCTTCTCATTTACACTCTACTTTTATACTTAAGAATTTTCTGCATACGAACTGCATCCAGAACAATGCCTTGACCTCCATTCAAATGAATATTGTATTTTTTAGATATTGCATCCTCTACAGATTCAAAACTCAACCTAGTGCCATCGATTAAAAACCCTCTCTCGGAGAATTTTACCTTAAATTCACCAGCCTGTCCTTTATCAAACAAAACCACAGTTGCCTGTGGCTTAACAATAGAAGCAACAGGGTCTATAGGAGCTACAGGGGTGGTCTGAGGAGCTACAGGAGCAGCTAAAGCTTGAGCTTGCTCTGTGATGGTATTTATAATTTTATTTAAAGATTTACTCATGGTGAATGATATTTCCTATAAATAGTGGATAAAAGACAAAAAAAATACCCCCGAAGGAGTATTTTTAAAAACAAAATAAAGAACCTTAAAGATTAATCTTCTTTTGGCTCTTCATTGTCAAACAAGGCTTCGTTAGTTTGTTCTTGGTTTTTATTTTTTTCAGCTTGATTTCGCGCTTCTTCAAGTGCGCTATTGTATTCTGAAACAAGTTCCGTTAGCTCTTCATTTCTCTTTCTCTCCCTATTAGCTTTCTCAACATTCTTAACTTTATGCCTATTCAATCTAATAGATTTTTGAGATTTAGAAACAAATCTCTTCCGTGCATTTTTCTGCTTAACTTGATTCATTTTTCCTGATGGCTTTTTCATGTTTTCTTGCTTTAACGTTTTATGGTTAAATTTAGAAAACATAAATGACAATATCAAGTGAAAAATTAAGAACCGCAGTTATCGCACTCAAACGGAGAGTCTTTGGGTTTAGTAGGAATTTCATCAATACCATAAACCTTCTGCTCAAACTCATTATCAACCTCCGTTTTAGGTGGCTGAACTTCACTGTTTTCCACAAAACTAACAACCTCTTCTTCAATAGATTCTTCTTTCGGCATAGGCGCTCTATAAGCCTCTGTCTCCTTCACAACCTTTTGTGCATCTCTATATTTTTTATCGATTGTGAACTGCGAAGCATCAGTAGCAGCTTGAGTTCTCAAATAATACATCCCAGTCTTAAGACCTTTCTTCCATGCATACATATGAGCAGAAGAAAGTTTTTTAAAGTTAGCTCCAGTCATAAATATATTCATCGACTGAGATTGGTCAACGAACGCTCCACGGTCTGCCGCCATATCCAACACATGACTTTGTTTTATTTCCCAAACCGTCTTAAACACATCCTTAACATCTTCAGGAATACCTTCGATGTTTTGAACCGACCCTTTAGCTGCAATTAAAATCTGCTTAACCTCATCACTCCACATCCCTAACGCAACAAGTCTCTCAACCAGATGCTTGTTCATTACGATAAACTCTCCAGATATAAGATTTCTCTTATAAATGTTAGCAGTAAAAGGCTCAAAACACTCGTTGTTCCCTAGTATCTGAGAAGTCGAAGCAGTAGGCATCGGCCCTACTAACAATGAGTTTCTAACCCCAGTCGCCTTTACCGTTTCTTTTAGTGAATCCCAATCGTAAGAAAGTTCTTCAGAAAGCTTAATAGGAGAATATTCCCAACCCTCTTTTGTCTTGTCAGCCTGATCCCAAAGGTCAAACTGAAATATACCCTTAGACATATCAGAACCTTTAAAAGTTTCATATGCACCTTCAATTTTAGCAGAATCAGCAGAAGATTCTACCGCAGCATGATAAATCGTTTCAAAAATGTTCTTATTGATTTTCTTTGCTTCATCAGAATCAAAAGCAATATGCATTTTAGCATATACATCAGCAAGTCCTTGAACACCTAAAGCTATTGGTCTATGTCTAAAATTAGAAACCCTAGCTGCTTCTACTGGATAGAAGTTGTGATCAATTACCTTATTAAGGTTTTTAACGATGATCTTAGTCACTTCATGCAATCTTTCATAGTCATACTCCCAAACTTTGTTTAAGACGTTTTTTGCCCTATTAGTTTGCTTTAGGAACTTTGGTAAAGCAATAGACGCAAGATTACAAACAGCAATCTCTTTATGAGGGTCTGTATACTGTACAATTTCAGTGCAGTTATGAACAAGAATATTATTCGCATAAAAGTTGTTATTATCCTCAACCGTAATGTCATAAACACTTTCCTTCTTCTTTATTTTTTCTATTTTTATCATTTTTGTTTTTCTATTTGTTTTTCTATTTGTTTTTCTATTT
>TARA_R110000851_G_scaffold333407_2_pt1 | contig 24395 bp, 26 predicted proteins | sample TARA_R110000851 | Tara Oceans TARA_R110000851 (sample SAMEA4397627) | marine metagenome | biome: Polar Biome; feature: [DCM] deep chlorophyll maximum layer (ENVO:01000326); material: water (ENVO:00002006), including particulate matter (ENVO:01000060) such as... | depth 17 m
ATTAGATTCGCTTCTGAATGTGCTTGATGGTAAGGCCCAAGAAAGCAATCATGCAGAATCCTGCCACTGGCACAACTATGGGCGGAATTGGCAAAGGAATGATGCTGACCATGAGTGAAGCCATCAGCACCAGCCCCATCCCACGCATGCCGTAACGATGCATGAGCGGTGAGCTGTAGTTGTAGCTGCTTCGATTGATATGCCATTGGTTGTATCCATCGAAGATCGCCGGGATTGCCAATATAAGAAGGTACGGTAGCCATAGGAGGATCTCGGCAATACGAATCATCACCTGGAACACAATCATTGCAAACGCCTGAACACGGGATTCTGCATAGGGGAATACGTGATCCCTACCCATATTCTCCATTCCCTTTGAAGCGGCGCGCTGTTCTTCGGTTGGAATAAAGAACTCATGAATAGCCTGGTACGCCCCGGTATCGATTAGCGTTTTGTTGAACATGGATTCGGCTTTAGCTGTCAGCTCTAGCTGAGCAGTCTCCCCCAAGAAAGCTCTACCCATCAGCTGCTCTTTTCGGATCACGTCTTCCATCCAATCAGTCGGAACAACGAGCAGTATCATAATGACTTCAAAAACCAGCAAAATCAGAATTAGATATAATGGCTTTTGCATATTGTTCCCCAGCCTTCTCAAGAGTTAACTTTTGACGTTCACCAACCAGTAGGTCATACGCCCATTTCCGCGCCTCAACAGTGCCCCTATGTTCCAGCCTTAGGTGCTCCATCTGTAGGTAGGAGAGCCTTGCGCAGAATTCGCTAATCACACCGGAAATGAACGACGAGCCCCGGACAAGGTTTTTGTGCTTAAGGCGGTCTGTTGGAAAGACGACCTGCTCATAGCGATCAAGACCGGCCAGGACGATGGCGACGATATTTTCCTGAAGCCCCGTACCTTCGGACTCTTCTAGTCGATGACCTTCTTTAATACACCGTGCGACTATGTCAGGGAGCACTGGTATATCTGACCGCGCAGCGGCCACAAGACCAGGACGACTATCTTTGCGGCCAGGGAAGTACAACGAGAAGTGAAGGAGTCTTCGTTCCTCTTCGTTCATGAAAAGCGTGTCCGCCTGGAACAGCGTTCTTTCTAGCCTAATTACGTTTGACACTTCAGCCTCCCTTCACGCTGCTTTCTTATTGGTTTCGCCGGTAAGGATCGGCACTTTCCCTTTGAAAAGCCTTCCCCCCGAAATCTTGGCTATGAATTCCAGATTGGGGAGTGAACCGAGTAACTGTTGTGGTACCGGTGCGACTTCCTCTTCTATCAATCGCTCACCGATATTGCCGCCATGCATAGTCGGCTCATTACTGTCTGTGGTATTCCCCTGGGTGCGCATTACTGTTTTGATTTTCGTTGGAAGCATGTTTTCAGTGACATGTTCTTGGGTTTTTGGATCAATGACCCTAAGCGCAATGGTGTTATTCATGTTGCCGAGGAATTGCATGGCCATCTCTTCTGAACCGAGCTTCGCGATGAAGTCAGGGATAGTTTGAGTGGCGAGCATGAGGCGGAACTTGGCTCCGCGACCTTTGTTCAGCAGCATTAGTAGCTGGGAGTTAAGGCACTCAGCGGCTTCATCCACATATACGGAAACGAAGTCACACAGGTTTAAATCATCAAAGTTATAACGATCGCCGGCTACCGCAGCGAGGTCAGAGAGGAACATCGAACCAATTGCTGACGCTACTTTGGTATCCGTCAACGAATCTAGCCCTACATAAAACACCTTTCCTTGCTCGACGATCTTCCTGGAATTAGTAATAAGACGCGTATCGGCGAGATCTTCAGCGTCTGGTGATAGCATTGAACCAACTTCACCTGACGTGAGCATGTTCAGCAGCGGGAGCAGTGAAGCAATCATCTTGGAAAAGTGAGCTTTATCGTGTTCAAACATCGTGAACAAGCCTTCTATATCACTATTGGGCTTTAGCTCATTCTCGTTAACCTTGTCTCGATATAGCCGAATACGGAATTTAGCCACCATTGCAGGCGTGCGCTTCTCATAATCGGGCAAGTAGAGTTCAAACCACTCTTGAGCATCTTTTGGATCCGCATGCTCTTCGACATATCGCTCTACCACCTTCGTTACGAGGCGCTCTGTTCCGCCCTCGACATAGTGTCGAATTTTGCGAAGCGATGGCTGATCATTTGATGCCACAAGCCCTTGGACAATGTTATTGATAGCGTTCCAGGCGAAGTCCGAAAATACATCCTCACTAGGGAGAAGCGCTGCAATCCTAGAAGCTAATTCTGTCGGTCGCGTGAAGTTATGCAGGGGGTTGATCCGGCAAGATGATTCAGGGAACCCCGGGTGTAAGGAGACAAAGCGCTCAGGCTCACCCATAAACTCACAGGCACGCCGAGCATTTTCTTTCAGCTCCTTGTCCCCTTTCGGATCAATAATGATGACCGTGCCAGTTCGGCTTCTCAGGATGTCCTGGGTGATAAGCATGTCATATAGCCGCGTCTTACCAGAACCTGTTGTTCCGACGATAAGGCCATGCCCCTCAAAGTGCTTAACGGGAACGAATTCGTGGGCAACCTTTGACTCAAGCCCATGTATCCATGGCTCACCAGCAAGCTCGGTGCGGCGTTTTTTATATCGCTTTCCTAGGTCTCTCTCTAGGTCGCGCTTTATCAATTCATAGCAGCGTTGAATGTGCCTATTTTCCCAGGTAAATCCACTTCCAAGCCAAATATCATCTTTATGTTTACTGAGAAGTTTTGCCACTTGCTCCAATGTCATAAAGTCGAGCTTAGACCCATAGAGCAGCTTGTGATGCTGTCTAATATTTAACGCTTTAGGTAAGCGTGACATAGCCATCGCCAGGCTTATCCCGGTCATAACGGCAAAGGGACCAAACGGCAAGCTAGAGCCTGTCATTATGGCCACATCTGCGGCTGCACCGCCCATCCACCCGTATACACTGCGCATTTCGTAGTTAGGACGAAACGGCATTTCATAAGCATGAGGATCGTATCGCATGTTAGTTATCGCTCTTTAAGTAAACACAGAATCGTCCATTGCTCACCGACACTCCTTTAATACCCATACCCACAGCACTCATACCTTCCTTAAGCCACTTGGTGTGCACAGAGAGCGTTAGCGAAGTGACGTGCTTATGGTTGGCAGCTTTCGAGGCCCTTTCGACAATGCTTTTTTGCACCGACACAACCCCCCTTTTTTCAGTAATGGGTGCGTCATCTATAAGTGACCCTTTTCCTGTCACCACTTGAGAGGCGATGACTTTTAAGACTGCTATATTGATATTCTTCTTGTTTGCAGCTGCCCCCTGTCTCGACTGAACAATTTCTTGGATGACAGTCTCAACACTTCCTGGGGACGCAGGCATGTTCGGCTCTTCAACTTGAGTAGCGCTTTCTGGCTGATTATGGTCATTAGCGGAATCGTTATCCGATTTGTGCTTATCAATACTTGACTGGATTTCTTTACGAGCCACTTCGTAACTTTCTTGGCTTTTATGGGTTAGCCGTGAAAGGGCTGGTAGCTCTTCGCCAGCTTCAATACATGCTCCAATCATGTTCAGAAGCTTTTGCACTAGCTTGTTTATGGCGATCGTGAACGCCAACACCATCTCCCCAGTTTCTGGATCTCTCTGTACTGGCCCATCTTGAGCTCTACCGCCATTGAGATGGCTAACAAGAGCTGCTTGCTTCATTTCACGCGCCAGCCTTGCCATATCCTGTGTCTTTGGCCTGCCCGGGAGGTGCCCTTCTATTCCAGACGGATAGCGGATCAACATTCGGCCAGAGCCACTGAAATAGGCACTATTCCCAAGGGGCTCGGCGCGAGTAGCAAGAGAGTAGATGATGCTGTCAGCAATCAGAGCCACATCGACATTCGGCAAATGGCTTTTTGTTTTGCTGAGCATATCCTGCTGAATATGCTGGTAGAGCGAGATAATCTCCCCGCGATCTGGCCCTTGTTTAGGCTCGGGCTCAATATTGGTACCGGCTTTCGGCTGATCCAGGACACCGTTCAATTCTTTTGAGTCGGGTTGCTCATTCAATGTCTGATCTAACTTTCTATCCTGACCCGCGGCGGGAGAGGTATCGGCAGGTTTTTCTTCGAGAACTGCTTTGCGCTGTTGTTTGGTATCGCTCTGGTTCGATGGCGTGGCCACTTTTTTTTCTGTCTTACCTTTTGCGCCAGCTGCAGCCTTTGAGCCTCTACGTTTCTGCCCATCGTCTAGCAGAGACTCAATTTCCACTTTTTCCTGGCGCGGGCGTGGCTCAGGCGCCTCAACCTGTGATATGTCGACCTGCGTTTTCTTGATCTGGATATTAGAGATCGCGGCGTCTTCGACATCATCGATCCCGGGCACATAGACCCCGATAGCCTTGACCGTTTTGGCCAGCTCGGAGTCTTTGTTTTTATCTGCTCGCACGTCAGTAAGTGATAAAGGCTTACCACGCTTTTTGGCTTCAAGCGTCGCATCCACATCAAACTGATCAGTAGTGCTTTTTGCAGCTTTATCAAGCTTCCGCTTCTGCCTCTTCTGGAACCGCTCTTCGTTTTCCCGTTTTTTGATAAGCCGCATATCCGCTTCGGCCAGTAACTCACGAGGCGTAGCAGTCTCTGAAGCCAGGATCTTGGCGGTTCTCTCCACCTGAGGATCGATAGGTTGCTCTTCTTCCCCCCTTTTTGTTAATGGCGTACTAGCATCCGGAGTGGTCTCAAGAGCCTCCTTCCTGGTCCTCTCTGCAGAGGCAGCGGACTGAGACGGCTTCTCAGTATTGGCGTGACCTAGAGCGCTCTGTGGGCTTGAAGCTGTCCTGTTCTCTTCGGGCAGGGTTGCTGTCGCAGACGGCTCGGCTGGGGCAGCTAAAGGGGACTCCGGCGAATCAGAGCTGTGACCGGTACCCGTTGGTGCGTCACTTGTAGTCTCGGGTGCAACCTCGCTTCCAATGTCTTCATACTCAATGCTGTCATCTTCATCCTGGGGGGCATTTTGGAGAGCCACGCTCTTCAGGAAGTCCGGGATTTCAACGGCCGAACCGCTCTGGGCATTCTCGCCGCTTGATGCCTCACGTGAAGAATCGCCCGACCCCACCTCGTTATTGATCAGGGCATCAAGGTCAAAGTCATCGGAAGCGCCTGCAGTTGTTGTTTCAGAGTCTGTGCCATCAAATAATTCGCCTCCGATGGAAGGATCAGCCTCTGAAGGTTCAGGCTCATATGAGTAATGCCCGTCACTCGAAGGATCATCATGATGCTGTTCGTGGTGCTCCGATCCAGAACTCTCGCTCGAGACCTCAGTGCCATTGTCCCCTTCGGCGCTATCAGCAAAGTGCTTTGAGTTATTGAGGTTGCCAGAGATCAGATCTTCAAAGGAAATATGGGACCCGACCGTCTCGATATCCTCAGGGGTAGGCGGCTGGCCATGAGCGCCTTCTCCCACGGCATTTTGCGGACTGCCCGTTGCGTTAGCCTCGGCGCCAGCTGGCGCTGCGCCAATCGCCGGTTCAATCTGTGGGTCACGAGTAGCCTCCCCTTCGGCGTCATCCTGGCCATCGGAGGTATCAGCGCTCTCATTTTTCTCTAGGGAAATAGGCTGTTCACTAGAAGATGGTGATATAGGGGCTGTCGTGGCTGTTCGACGATCTTCAATCGGCGTTAGCTCCACCTCCATGGTTTGGGGCAAAGCTGTTGAGGGGAAGACCATGTCGGGATCATGGATGAGCAGGTACTTGTCCGCTCCCGACTTCGCAAGCGATGCAAGCCCTTTGGCGCGAGGCTTCATCTCGTGATAGAGGAAATAGGCATCCGGAGCATCAGGGGTTGGCGCTGGCCGACCGGTGGCCAACCCTCGCTCAATAAGCAGCCGTGCAAGCGTGTCGGGGTTGGAAGGGACGCCTCGTATATCATCCTGGCGCAGCTGTGCGAGGATCGCAGTGACGACATTCTGCCACTTGAGGTAGACACCCTCCTGAGCCACACAGATGACAAAGGGAGGCTTGTTCGGCTGATATTCCTTAGTGCCAAGAAGGCTTCTCAGTGCATCCAGGACGTACTTCTCTACCGGCACCCCATAAGCAAACTCATCCGGGCTGATCCGCTGGTGCTTCAAGTCACGACTCACGGACTGGCGATCGGCCCACAGAACTACCTTCCCGAACTCCGTGTCCTCACCTTGTCCGGATACAACGCGTAGCAGCTGATCCATCACTTCGGGATGTGACAGTAGATAGGCCTTGGTCGTCCCTTGGATGATGTGCGCCATGAAAAGCACCGAGAAGCTTTCATGTCGCTTGTGCTCTCGACCACCATTCCAGTGAAGAAAGTACCGCCGTGCCTTGTGCTCAGCCAGCCATTGGGCGAGGGGCTGGTGAGGATTCCACTCCAGCAGCCCCTCTCGGTCGGTCACGGAAACATCGGAGATGGTTTTACCAACGTCATGCGCCAGCCCACCGGTGAGGGCAGCGACTTCCCACCGCTTGCCTTCACCTCTGCGCAGCAAAGGCGTCTTGGCTTTCGTGAATATTTTGTTCTCGGCGCTACGACAGGCCCAAAACCCCGCTTCGAGCCCATGGCGAAACAGCCCACCAGCGCCGCGGTGGTGATGGGCTTCGGATGCCGGCAACAGATGAACGATTTCGGCATACCGCACCAGCATGGGGTGCACGACCTTTTCCCACTCTTTGGGTGCTAAGCCTAATTGCTCCTTAATCTGCAGGATCAATTGGCTCTGGGTCTCCATGACTTGTCGGACGGAGGCCGCAGGAATCCCGTGTTGAAACGGTGGGTATGATGGGACTGGACCCTCATCGTAGTCATCAAGCAGCACGCCCTGGTGGCCAGTAGGCATAGGATGGCCACTGGAGGGTTTAACTCCCCCCTTTGACGGTTTTCTCCGCGCCGTGAAATGAGTCAGTATTCGGTTCAGCACAATGCTCGGCGTCCTGTGTCTGAGTGCGACTTGTAAATACCTATCAGTCTGCCTCTTTCCTCAAACACACCCCGGAACGTTCAGCGCCCTTTTATGGCAGTCTTGCGCAGAATTCACATTGGCGGGCTTAAGCTCACTTACCTAGTTCGTAAAAAACCTCCTTTTTTACCCTGAAACAGCCGAGCTGGACTTCGGAGAACCGCTACCCTCGACACCACTCATAGTTGTCGAGGATCCCGACGTGAAACGACTTGCAGTTGCAATCTCACTGGCTGTTTCGGCTGCTGCCCTCCAGGGCTGCACATCCCTCATGGCCTCCAAAGAAGAAGCCCCTGAAGTGCCGACCGCGCAAGCGGAGGCCATCTCACTTCAAGGCAAGGAAAACATCCCCAATCGTCAAATCCAGCGCTATGTCGCTGTGCGGTGGGGTAACACTGGGCGAGGCGGAGCGGCTCAGCTTCAGCCCGGTTATGTCCACGTTCTACTGGGTGAAGACGACCCTCAAGGCGCACACTCGGTGAGTTACGACACCGCCCTCGCACTGCGAGAAGCGATGGAGCACCGTGAAGCCAAAATGGCCAAGCTTCGCCACACCCAAGATGAAGCACGAGACATCCGGCGCCAGCAGAAAGACACCGAAATGGAAAAGCTGATGGACAAGCTCTCCGTTGATGAAGGCGCTGTCGGCTTGGAGCCTGGCGTGTATGCCACCAAGCAGCCTTCAGCAGAGATCATCGCAGCCTCTGGTTCGCGTGCTCGTGAAGAAGTGGCGGAAGCCATGAAGCGAGCAAACGAGAATTCCCGTGAAATTGAACGGGAGCGCTTTAATCAGACCTCGGAGGAGATGAATATCAAAATGGCCTCCATGACTGAATTAATGGAGAAGGATCGCTGGATCATGGCGTGCGCTGGCTACCATGACCTATTGGATGACGGTGATTACGCCTACTTGATGTCCTACGGTGGCCCTGCCGCCATTCCTGATGAGGCCAACCCCGCCAACTGCCCGGGGTTATATCCTGACGATCACTTAGCCGATGAACTCAGCGACGAATTATGTCCTGCGGGGGAAGGCTACTCGGCCAAGCGTGCGTTCTACTCAGCACTCTTCGATGCCCGTGGCATTGAGTCCAGTATCTATAACCCGGTAACTGACATGCTCGAGCCGTGCCTGGGCAAGTAATAGCCGTCCTGCCACCGGCCGGCACGGGTGGTGGGGCATAGGAGTGATCTGATGGATCTCTATCTCTGTGAAAAGCCTAGCCAGGGTCGAGACTTGGCCAAAGTGCTGGGCGCCACTCGCTCAAACGAAGGGCAGCTACATAATGGCAACGGCACTGTGGTCACCTGGGCGTATGGCCACCTCCTAGAGGAGGCTGAGCCCGAAGATTACAACTCGGATCTCAAGGCGTGGCGTCTGGAGACCCTGCCCATCATCCCCGAGAAGTGGAAGATGAAGGTCACCCAACGGGGGGCCAAGCAGTACAAGGTAGTCAAAGGACTGATTGAAAAAGCCGACACAGTGGTAATTGCGACGGATTTCGATCGCGAAGGAGAAGCAATCGCACGTAGCATTCTTGACCGTGTCCGGCTAAAGCTTCGAGCCCTTGATGATAAGAGTATTCGAAAAGCCCTCGAAGAAGTGTGTGACGGGGACGAGACGATACCACTCTACTATGCAGCGAAGGCGCGGTCGCACGCAGACTGGCTGATTGGCTTTAACCTGACACGTGCATACTCGGTGCTAAGCCGACAAGCGAAGGTAAGGGGCGTGTTTTCCGTCGGCCGCGTGCAAACACCACTGGTTAAGCTTGTCGTCGACCGTGATCGATCCATTAAAGACTTCACCCCCTCCCCTTACTATGTACTGAGTGCAACGTTCGAGGTTCAGAACGGGCGACTTAAGGCGGTATGGCAGGCACCCGATCAAATAGCCGACGACCAGGGCCGATGCATTAACAAGGTCATTGCTGAACAGTTTCGAGATGCACTGCCTGGAAAGCCCGCCGAGGTTGTTAAGGCAGAGGTCAAAAAAGGAAAGGAGTCTCCACCGCTCCCCTTCAGCTTGTCCAAGCTTCAACAGCATTGCTCTCGCAAGTTCGGAATGTCTGCGAAAGAAGTGCTGACCCATGCCCAGTCTTTGTACGAGACGCATAAGGCATCTAGCTATCCAAGAACCGACAGCGGCTACCTCCCCGTTTCGCAGCATGTGGAAGCCCCGGATATACTTCGCGCCCTGGCATTATCCGATCCCTCCTGTGAAGGGTTGGTCAGCGGAGCCGACATTTCTATTCGTTCTCGGGCCTTTAATGACAAGAAGGTCGGTGCTCACCATGGCATCATCCCTACTGCCGCCCAGGTAGATATCAGCGCCATGAGTGATGCTGAGCGTAAGGTATACGAGGCCATTCGCCGGCAATACATCGCGCAGTTCTATGCGCAACATGAGTTCGAAAAAACAGAGATCGTCATTCGCTGCGCCAATCAGCCGTTTTTGGCCAAGGGTCGCGTTCCATTGAAGGCTGGCTGGAAAGTGCTTTTCAGTCAGGATGAGACAGAAACAGACGACGATGCCAACGGGCAAGACGATGACACCCCAGCCCAGCAAACCCTTCCCAAAGTCCGCCAGGGCGAGCCGGGGCAGTGCCGTGACGCCGAACTCGATTCAAAGATGACCCGTCCGCCCCCTCATTTCACTGATGCCACCCTGATTGGGGGGATGGAGAACATCGCTCGATTTGAGGACGATCCAGCCTTCAAAGCAATTCTTCGCACGACTGCCGGACTGGGCACAGAAGCCACACGCGCTGACACAATCGAGTCCTGCGTCAATAAGGGCTATTTAAAACGCACTAAAGGCAGCATCGTCAGTACGGATAAGGCGATTGCACTGCTGGCGCTAGTGCCCGAGGCCGTTGCCTCCCCAGCCATGACGGCCGCTTGGGAACAAAAGCTTGAGGCCATCGCTGCAGGTAAGGAGAAGATGGGGCCGTTCGTCGAGTACATCGCTAATTGGACCTCTGATATTGTTCGAGACATTCAGAACAACACGTCTCATGTCTTGGCGCGTGCCAGACCAGCACTCGAAGCGATCGAAGAGGTTACGTATCCCTGCCCCACCTGTAAAGGACACATGTATCGGTTGCGCTCAAAAGCACGCAAAGCCACTGCTGATAAGCCAGCAAAGAAGGCGGGATTCTTCTGGGGATGTGAAAACCAAGAGTGTCGCACTACTTTTCCCGATGACAACGGCAAGCCAGCTGAACGGCGCCAGCAAGAGGCCATGCGCAAGGGGCCTGACTGCCCTAAGTGTACCAAGCCAATGTACCTACGAAGCGCCAAGAAGAAGATCAAAGGCCGTTCGGCCGATTTCTGGGGCTGCTCGGGGTACCCTGAATGTGCAACCACGCTACCCATGAACGGCGGTCTCATCGCGAACAACGACCTTCAGAAAAACTGACTTTCACAAATCACCACCTTATAACGAAAACCGGCCCGAGATTCACTCGGGCCGGTTTTTCTTGCTTGGGTCAATGGCGTATGTCCAAAGCCCTCAGTTAAGTCTTCACGATGATCGCAGCGTCAGCAGCACAGGGGCGTACTGCTCCAGATCAAGACCATCATCGGCGCATCTCCCCTCCAGATCCGCCAAAATCGCAAGCTCTTGTTCCCTCGTTAATCGCCGCGAATGTCCGCTCGTAGTCGCCAGGTCGGCGGCAGAAGCCTTCAGGTATTGCTCTGTGACTCGATGGGACATTTCTGTTGCATTTGTACTCACAATACAAGTTCCCGTTATGCGTTTTTGTGGCTAGCAGGGCTCTCACCCCGGGTTTCAACATCATTGTCTCAGAAAGACTCAGATCCAGAACCCTACTTAAGCGAGTCCCACTAGCAGCTCAGGCCCTATGTTTGGTTGTTATCGTAAGAGGGGGTAGATGCGTGCACCGCCATACCGCATCTTATTGATTATTTTGCATTTTCTGAAAAGTCGTCAAGCTATTCGCCTTATTGGAAGCTCATCATAGTCATGCTGGAGCGGCGCTAGTATACAGAAACGAACATCCGAATTCTGTAAGAGATCTCTTACATTGCGTAGGAAATTCGCTCCGCCAGGCATATTTTTGCGGCACGACAACCACTTGCAGCCTGAAATATTTCAAACGATCGTTTATGTGTCGCACTAGGACCGCTAAAAGACGGCTAAAAGACGGCGCGGAAGTAGGCTTCTCGATCTAACTGGGTTCGGTATGGTGGCTTCGCCTAACCGTGAGACACACGCCAAACCTAGGAGATTTATCGATGATCAGCTCTATCGTTAGTCGCGCAAAAGAAGCCATGTCGGACCTCAAGACAAACGCAAAGAAGTACCAAAACGCGGAATTTCTTGATGCCTCGTTGGCAGCCAGCGCACTCATTACGGTTGCCGATGGCAGCATCGACGCTGAAGAGAAAAAGAAAACCATTGCTTTCGTTCAGTCACATGACGCACTGAGCATTTTCGATAACGGTCAGGTCGTGAAGAAGTTCCGTGGCCACCTCGACAGCCTGGATCCCGACAACCCCGACACCGATACAGACCTCGCTGAAATGGCTGCTTTGAGCACGATCGGTAAAATCAAGAAGAAAGATGAGCAGGCTCGTATGGTACTTCGCCTAGCGATTGCCATTGGCGGCGCTGATGGTGACTTCGACGATCAAGAGAAAGCCCAGGCCGTCAAAATTGCCCGCGAATTGAATTTGAATCCTGCTGATTTCGATCTGGCTTAAGCCAAAGGAGCCCTGACATGGACTTTGGCTTTCCCCTAGAGGCCGTAATCATTCTCGCCGTGGCGGTAGTGGCGTCGGTATGGCTTGATCTATTTGCTCACCGAAACGACGAGGAAGTCACGTTCCGTAATGCCGCAGGGTGGTCCGTGTTCTGGATTCTGCTGGCTGTCTCGTTCTTCTTTTACCTGAAGTTCCGGTATAGCCCGGAAGCTGCCAGCTTGTTTCTTTCGGGTTACGTCCTCGAAAAAGCCTTGTCTGTGGACAACATGATGGTGTTTGTGGCGGTGTTTGCGAGCTTCGGCATCAAGGGTATCGCCCAGCACCGCATCCTCTACTACGGCATTGCTGGGGCTCTGATCTTTCGAGCACTGTTCGTGGCCATCGGCACATCACTGTTCGGCCTTTCCACTTGGATCGAGTTGCTGTTCGCCGCCATTGTCCTTTGGACCGGCATCAAAATGCTCAAGGGGTCGGGAGACGGTGATGTAGACGCGGATTACTCGCAGCACTGGTCTGTGAGAATGGTTCGCCGCTTCATCCCGGTAATCCCACGACTTGTAGGAAAGCGCTTTGTGGTCGGACGCGAAGAGGCACACACCATTGCCGATGCTGAAGGCGTTCAGCTGACGCGTCGCAATGCATCCTTTTACGCCACACCAATGCTGCTATGTCTGTTATGCATCGAGATTACCGACATCATTTTCTCGTTCGACAGCGTGCCGGCCATCATTGCCGTGACTCAGGAGCCCTTCCTTATCTACTCGGCTGTGATCTTCGCCATTCTCGGGTTGCGCAACCTCTACTTCATGCTGGCGGCTGCCGCTAAGTATCTAGTGCATCTTGAGAAAGCCGTGGCGTTGGTACTGGTCTTCATCGCGGCCAAGCTGGGTGGCTCAGCACTAGGCTTCTACCACATTGACCATCAGGTCAGCATGGTTGTTGTCCTCAGTCTCATTGCGGGTGGCGTCCTGGCCAGCTTGATCTTCCCCGAGAAGGCCGAACCGCAAACCTCTACTGAATCCGACTAATCCACCGCCCCCGACAAGGGGGCACCCTCAAACACCCACGGGGTGGTTGGGAGTGCCTCTTCATGGGCACTGCACTGATAACTCAATAATGGAGATGACGATGATCGATCTCAGCAAAGGTAGCCGTATCAACCTGTCCAAAGAAGCCCCGAGCGCCAAGAAGTTCGTGCTTGGCATGGGCTGGGACACCCGGGTAACCGATGGGGCCAACTTCGACCTGGATGCTTCTGCGCTGTTGCTTGATGCCAATGGCCAGCCCGTCGGTGGCCCTAAGGCGCTGGTCTTTTACGGCAACCTCACCTCTCCCTGCAACGGTGTCTCATCTTCGGGTGACAACCTCACTGGCGAAGGCGAAGGCGATGACGAGACCATCACCGTCGATCTTGAAAGCCTCTCAGATGAAGTCGAAAAGATCGTCCTGGCCGTCACCATCCATGAGGCCGATGAACGTGGCCAGAACTTCGGCATGGTCGACAACGCGTTTGTACGCATCCTCCAGGAAGGTGAAGCAGACCCGGTGGCTCGCTATGACTTGACCGAGGACTACTCCACGGAGACCGCTGTCGTTTTTGGCGAGCTCTACAAGAAGGATGGCGATTGGCGCTTTGCTGCCAAAGGTGACGGATTTGCCGGTGGCTTGGCGGCATTCCTGAAAGGCTACGGTCTCGAGTAAACCGAGCTTAACCCCCGCAGCCGATTGACTGGCGGCTGTCATTACCTCCACTGATGCAACATATAAGGAATCGACAATGAGTATTTCTCTCGTAAAAGGCGGCAACGTTTCCCTGAGCAAAGAAGATCCAGGTATTAAAAAGATCCGCATAGGTCTGGGCTGGGATGAACGCGTTACCACCGGCGCCAGTTTCGATCTTGACGCAAGTGCGTTCCTGCTCGACACCAACGGTAAAGTCCGTAACGACAGCGATTTCATCTTCTACAAAAACCTGAAATCACCGGACGGCTCTGTTGTTCATCAGGGTGACAACCTCACTGGGCAAGGCGACGGCGATGACGAAGTAATCGTTGTCGAGTTGGATAAAGTGCCGGCTGATATCGACAAGATTGCTATCACGGTCACCATTTACGATTCACAAGCTCGCGGCCAGAACTTCGGGCAAGTCGCGAATGCTTTCGCTCGTATCGTCAATGATTCAAGTCAAACAGAAGTCGTTCGTTACGACCTGACAGAGGACTACTCGACTGAAGACGCGATGATCTTCGCCGAACTGTACCGCCATAACGGTGAGTGGAAGTTCCGTGCAGTGGGCCAAGGCTTCAGCAACGGCCTGGCAGGACTGGCTAAGAATTTCGGCGTGGCTATCAACTAAAGCTGTTTGGGGAGGCACCTCCTCCCCCCTGCTGCGTCACGATTCAATCTCCGCCAGGGTCTCTGGCCTTGGCGGATTCAAACGCGACGTGTTGCGGGAAGCGCACTTTATGCCCGGACAGTGGGCTTCCCACAGCACGATAAGGATTGAGGATACAGGACATGAACCGACACATTGCACACCAAATTCAAGCGGGAGACCTTGAGCTCTCGCTCAACGAGGGCGGAGAGCGGCTTGAAGAGCTGATGACGTTCGCCTCTCGCCTCAACCCTAAGCGCGGCTACCTGTTTGTATCTCGCGTGCTAGGTAAACATATCCCTGTCCGCCCATCTGTCATGGATGGCATTCATGCAGAGCTCGCTGAACGGATTTCCCTGTATGGCTCGACGGCGTATGTCGTTGGAATGGCTGAAACGGCTGTCGGCCTTGGTGCTGGTGTAGCGCGCCATTTAGCGGCCTCATGTTCTAACTGTGTTTTTCATCATACTACCCGCTTTCTGGTACCCAACCCTTGGGTACGCATCCGAGAGGCCCACTCTCATGCCGACACTATGCATATGGCGGCACTCAATGACGGGCCACGACACATCGTTAGCGAAGCTGAAGACCTTGTGCTGGTCGACGACGAAGTAACCACCGGCAGAACCCTGGCACAGCTGGCGGAATCTTTGCTGGCTCAACCCGAGCTTGCAATGGTTAAGCGTCTCCATATCGTTTCGATTGCCAGTTGGCTGGCGCCAGCAGACAGAGAGGCACTCCTAAACCGCATTCCCGACACCATTCAGGATGTGCGATTTGTGCAATTGATGGCTGGCCAGTTTCGATTTACTCCTTCTCCCGACTACCAAGCTCAATTACCAATGGAGGTGGATACCGCATTCTGCCCGGTGCTGTTGGATCGTGAAACCGGGGCGCCTCGGGTACCCATTGAATCGGAAGGTCTGTACGGCGTGGTAGCCACATCCGCAGCAGCCGAACATGCCCTGATCCCAACAGCCCAGCCAGTTGCCATATTCGGCATGGGCGAATTTCTCGACTTGCCGTTCCGGCTCGCTTTATCACTTGAGCAACGCGGTGCCGATGTCCTTTTTCAAAGCTCAACTCGGTCACCGATCGCACTGGGTGACTGTATTGAGTCGTGGCTCGAACATCCTGCACCAGGAGCGCCTGAGAAGCGTCACTTTCTCTATAACCCGAGCATGGTGCGTTCACCTTTGGCCTTCGATGGCATCGGACGGTTGGATCTGGCTGAGGCACTAGAGAATAGCTGTAATCACCGTCAGGCAGAATTTAACTTATTGCGTCAGGTGGCAGTATGAACGGGCGCCTGATATTGCTGACTGACTTGGACGATACCCTTTTCCACAGCGAGCGGAAGCGCCCGGAAGGCGTGTCAGGCACAGCAGCCGCTGTTAATGCCCATGGAGCGCCTATTTCGTACCAGTGCCCGCGCCAGCAGCGCTTATGGACTGCCCTGTCATCTATCGCTGATGTCGTCGTGCCCGTCACCGGTCGGACCTCCTATGCCTTAGAGCGGGTGGGCATCCTTCCGCCGCGTTCGGTAGCGGTCGTCAGTCATGGTGCCTTGGTAATTAATGCCGGCGAGCTTCACCCATTATGGCGAGACCGCCTTGCGGCGGAAATCCCGGGTGCGCTTGGCCAGCTTGAGAAAGCGCACGCCGATCTTGTTAGCCGATTCAGTGCAGGTGGCCAACCTCCCCTGACCTTTCGGGTACTCGAAGACCTGTCGGTACCGGTGTACCTATCCATCAAAGGAAAAGGGGATATGCCCCTTGATGCGACGGTTCAGCAAGCGCTGGCAGAAGTCGCCCGGGTTAATGACCTCACGCTACATCTTAACGAGCGTAATGCTGCCCTGCGCCCCCGCTATACGCGCAAGGATGAAGCCTGCCGGTTCGTATTGGAGCGCATCCTGCAGCGCCAGCCAGAAGATACCGTCATCACCTTCGGCGACAGCCTTTCCGACATGCCTTTTATGGGTGGCGGGGATGTCGCCATGACGCCAACGAACAGCCAAATCTGGAACTCGATCAAGGAGCTCGCCCAGTGACCGCACAGATCCCACTCCGCCCTATTCATGGCTCGTATTTGCCCGATGACTGCCGGTTCCTGCTGACCCCTATCGAAACGGAGTTTGTCTCTATCGAGGAAAAAGAGCGTCGCATCCAGAGTGGCGAAGCGCATTACAGCGAAATGATTCATCGCGAACCTGCCCCAAGCGAAGACTACCTACGCATGTTCGAAACTCTGTGCGAGCGATACGGAAAACGGATGGCTGGTGAGGTTCGTTTGCTGGCGCGGGAACTAGTGGCGGATTATGGGCACTCCGCTTCGCCGATTACCCTGGTTAGCCTCGTTCGTGCTGGGACACCGGCTGGCGCCTTGATTCGCCGCGCCATCATTGAGTACGAAGGTCAGGCGTGCAACCACTTCAGCATTTCCATCATCCGCGACCGCGGCGTCGATACCGTGGCGCTTGATTACCTGCTGGACGAAGTCGGCGTGGACTCGAAACGGATAGTGTTCGTGGATGCCTGGACCGCCAAGGGCGTCATCACCCGTGAGTTGCGCCAAGACATGGTGCGCTATAACACCGCCAGAAAGTCACAGGGAAAGAGCACCATTCCCACGCGCTTGGCTGTCATTTCTGACATTGGCGGCACCGCGGACTACGCTGCGACCTGTGATGACTATGCGATCCCTAGTGGTGTGCTGAATGCCACGGTCTCCGGTCTGGTCTCTCGCTCGGTACTGAATCACCAGATCCCTGAAGGAGGCTTTCACGGCTGTGTCTTTTATGAGGAGCTGCAGGGTCAGGATCACAGCCAGTCCTTCATTGACCGCATTGCCGGCCACTTTTCCGATGCGGCGCCAGAAGGCGCCATAAGGCTGCAGGACAGCGACCGGTACCGCCAACAGGCACTGATGCAAGAGATGCTGGCATTGATTCAGAAGGACTACTGCATTTCCGACATCAACCACATCAAGCCGGGGGTAGCTGAAGCGACGCGGGTAATGCTGCGCCGTGTGCCAGCCATGCTGTTGGTGCGTGACCCAGAGCATCCTGACGTTGAGCACCTGTTTCGCCTAGCCGAGGAAAAGCAGGTACCCGTCGTCGAAGACCCGCGCATGCCCTTCCACGCCTGCTCGCTGATCAAGTTTATGACCAAGCAGGAGGGGGTGTGATGCGCTCGGTGCACTACGGCCAACTTGGGGCATCATTGTATGTTCCGGCTACCCACAAAGACCTGACCACAATCCTCAAAGAGGGCTGCTCGAATGCCCGGTCACTGATCTTCTGCACCGAAGATGCCGTCGCCCCCGAGGCCGTTTCGTGGGCGGTCAGCCGCTTGGCCAAAGCGTTGCGTGATTCACCCGCCCCCGACCACTACCTCCGGTTTGTTCGGCCGCGTAACCCGTTCGTGCTCAATCAGCTGCTTTCAACTCCCGGCGTCTTGGAGGCTATCGACGGCTTGGTGATTCCCAAGTTCGATGCTGACTCGGCACCTGGCTGGCGAGAAGTGCTGGCGCGTCACGATGCAGGCCTAGCCGTTATGCCCACTATCGAAACCCCTGATGTGTTCTCCGAGGCAGGGGCGCTGCGGATACTGGAAGCCGTTAAACAGCTGGATAACCCTATCCCCTGCCTACGGATAGGTGCCAATGATTTGCTGGGTTGCATTGGCCTTAAGCGCCAGCCCGGGCAGACCCTCTACGACACACCACTCCGTGCGGTGATAGAGCGCCTGATTACATTGGCACGTCCCGCGGGCTTCGAACTCTCTGCACCGGTGTGCGACCTGTTCGGGGAGCCAGAAACCCTTAGCCGCGAGGTCGCACAGGACATTGCTTGGGGCCTGTGGGCGAAAACCTGCATCCACCCCTCCCAGATCGAGGTCGTTGAGACGATGTTCTCGCAAGCCATCTCCGTCCAGCAGTCCCAGGCAATCGCCCTGCAGGGGCGAGGCGATGCCGTGTTCAAGGATAACGGGCAGATGCTTGAAAAGAGCTGCCATCAAGAATGGGCGCAACGTGTGACCGCCATCTATGCCGCTTGCGGACAGTAAACAAGGAGAGCCACATGATCAACCTCACTAAAGCCGACGAAACGGCGTCCATTGACCTGAGTAAAGGTACCGACGACCTGACCGTCTCCGCAACATGGGTCGACAACGACGACGGCAAGGACAATGACGACCTGGATTTGCGTTGCACTATCCTCATGCCCGACCAGACGGCCTATCTAGTGGATGGCGAATATCGGGGCAATCTCCAGGCTACGCCTTTCACCTACCACCATGGTGACGTTCAAAGCGCCAGCGTGGACGCACCCGGCGAAGAAGTCATCACGGTGGCTCGCGATATCGCCAAGCGGGCCGGTGGCCCAGTGGCGCTGTGCTTTAGCGTTTACTCAGCCCTGGACAATGGTCAGGTATCCGTTGCAGAGCTGCAGCCTAAGATGCGCATGAAGTGCGGCAGTCAGGAAGTTGTGTGCCACTACGACTTCAATCAGGACGCCAAGGCAAAGCGCTCCGACATTTTCACCTACGTCATTGGCTACGCCATCGTTACCGAAAACGAGGTGATCCTGGCGCCCTCTGGCAAGACATCCAAACCCGGCGAAGAAGAGACCCCCTGGCTGACCTGGAAGGGTGACGACCTTGAGGTCGACATCGTGGGCCCCGCCGTGTTCAAGGGTGCGCAAGCCAAACGAGCAGCTGCCTATAACAAGCGTCGTCGCAACACCTACCGTTTCGAGAACGTTCCCGATGCAGTACCGAAGAAAGGGTTCCTCTCGGGACTTCTTAGCTAACCCCTTTGCACCTCGGCCGGGGAGTTCCGGCCAATTTCCACACCACTGAAAGAAGGAAGACATGACATGGCGATTGATCTGACGAAAGGCCAACGCATCTCACTGGAAAAAAACAACAGCGCCCTCACCCGCATTGAGGTCGGCGTAAACTGGGGAGCCATCACCAAGAAAGGCTTTTTGGGGGTGAAAACCATTGCTGTCGATCTGGACGCCTCTGTCGGCATGTTTGATGAGCGAGGCAACCTCGTAGATGAGGTGTATTTTGGCAAGCTTGTGTCCAAGTGCCACTCCATCACCCACTCTGGCGATGACCGTGAAGGGGATTCCGGTGGCGATGACGGCCTCGACAACGAGGTGGTTACTATCGACCTGCCACGGGTACCCCAGAACGTTCACCACCTGGCCCTGGTACTGAACTCCTATAAGAAGCAGGATTTCGCGGACATCCCCCACGCTAATATCCGCATCCACGATGGCAAAGCCGCTGGTAGCGCCTCTGTCTTCGCTAAGTTCGACGTAGCGAACGACCCAACCTTCGCGGGCAAAGTAAGCATGGTGCTGGGCGACGTGTATCGCCACGGCGAAAATTGGAAGTTCCGCTCCATTGGGGAAGCGATTACGGCTCCTGACCTGCGTGGCACGCTGGCGACCTTCGCTAAACAGTACCTTAACTGATTCCTTCTGATCGGCAGCTCGGTAACGAGCTGCCTCCCTTCCTATGATCAAGCCGCCGTCCAATCAAGACGAATTTGAGCAGTTAGTAAGCTACTTCTGGAACCGGCTGTGCGAAGAGATGCAGCCCACGGCCCAGAATGCTTCGTCGATCACGCTTTCCAAGCCAGCAGCTTATCAGGCACGAAGGGCGTTAAGGTCAGTGCGCACACCCGATGAGCTGGTAACCTGGGCTAGCCAATGGTTAACCCGTGATGCGTGGCAGCGAGCCAGATCGAGAGTGAGAGCCAAGCGGTACCGCGAGCGAAATCATCTTGTGCGAGCCAGTCTGACCGAGGATACCAAAGCGGTGCTGGATGAGCGGGCCAAGGTGATGGGGATGCCCTTGTGGGCTTATCTTGAGGCGCTGGTGCTGAACCCAACCACACTGGATGGGATGGAGAAGCAGGCAAAACTGACAAGTACAGAATTGCCTCGCGTAGTGGGGGATCATCCAGAAAGTTGACGCGCACAGATCGTCACGCATAGGTTGTGACTTCCGGATATGTCTGTTAGGCGTATAATGAGCCTATAGATCAACGACATCGGAAGGAGACTAGCTATGTTCAATGTACCGTCATTTGTTTTTGCTTTCGTGGCTTATCGCGTCGCTACCATGCAGTCTACTGAGATTATTGGTATCGGCGTTGGCATTATGGCCGTGGTGGTTTTCCAGCAATTCCTGAACCTCATTAAGCATAATAATGAGTGTGGGGAATTCGAGCCTGCTGCTGCCGAAGGGCGCGTTGCCACCAAGCGCAATAACGCTTTCAAGCTTGAGGAGTTTAGCGATCGTCCAATCATGAGCTGGTCTGGCCGTAACCCGCTGAACCCGATCGACACCGATTTCTGATCGCGTGGGCTAGTCTGCCCTTTCCGCTTCCGATGTTGATCTTGCCCAGTCTGGCTTTGCCGACTGGGTTTTTTCATGCCTGCTGTGGGGTCGTAAAAAAGTTGGTAACTTTGAAGTTGATTCGAGTAGCACGGCTGGCATTTCATGATAATAAAGTCGGTAACTACTAAAACCTGGCTGGCACCACGGATTCCTATGTCATTTCGCCCGAGCGTAACCGTCAGATTCAAGGCGTTTCATCAGATGCTGTTCAGTACCGGGCATGAACCAGGTATCTTTGCACCAGGTCACCGCACGATCGCCGATTCGGCTTGAGCGGACACTGATGCCCGGCAGGCCGCCGTCAAACTCTTGGTGCCCCGGCTGCATCATTCACGTATTTTGCGTTACCCGTTCCCAGTAGCGGTTAGGCCGCACAAAGCGTCCGGTTTTATCCCTGCCAGGCTGTGAAAACAAAATCGTAAGGTCTCCGCCGCCAGCACAAGGGCCTATCGAGCCCCGAAAGGCATGACGGCAATTTTCCCCGCCCGGACAACCACCTTTAATGCGCCAATACCCTGGCGTGCCTGTAGGCTCCAAGTCAGACTCAGTTAAGACCGGATGATTGAACTTCAAAAACCGCTCAAGCGGCGATTGTTCGCTCGTATCCTCAGCTTTCGTCATCGGCACGCGCTCTCTGATCGGATTCCAATAATCATTCTTCAGTCTCAACAAGGCGAAATGTGGCCCTGCGCTCACTAGCAATCTCTTGGCTGGTTGGCCTCGCTGTCGCTACTTTTCCAACCAGGTGCCCACTCTGGTCCGTCACGATAAACCCGGCCAATCGCATCGTTTCGAGTGCATCCCAAAGCTCACGGTCTTTATCCGCCCCAACGGTTGGTAGGTAAAAGTGTGCCCGGTACCCATGCGCCTCGATCACATCCAGCGCTCTCTCTCGGGCAGCGTCGGACATCAGCGGATGCTCATTTGAGGGCCAGCGGAGCGCTTTCTTCAATGCCTTAATCATCCGACCGGTTTCCCATCTATCTTTGGCTGTTTTTCGGCTTCTGAAAAGCGAAGGGCAAACAACTAGCGGCAATCAAGAGAACTCCTATACCCACCAGCAATTGACTGAATGTGTATCTGACGCCGAAGAAGGTGACAGCAACCGCACATACAGCGAACAGGATCACCGGAATCAGAAAAGCCAAACGGGCGGCGAAAGTATTCAGCGGTCCGTCAGCCAATAGGCTCTCTACCTGGCGCTTCTTCAAAAAATAGTCGCTCATACATTAATTCTCCCAATTTAACTCAGCGTCGGTTTCCCATCAGTTGCATTTCGGGCACGCCAGGCCCCGTCTGTTTTGTGTGACCGTTCTGGTGTCTTCTAGCCAGCCTGTGTCATGACCACAAGTTGTGCACTCAAACTTGATGAGGGGGTAACCGGGGCCATGGCCGGCGTCCGCCACATGCATCATTACTCTTCGAGCGCGTTTCGGTTTTTTGCCGGAATCTGAAAACATGTCGATAGTAGTCATGGACCGATTTCCCACCTAAATTCGAGCCTTAATTAGCGCCCCGCCCCATAACGCGATTAAAAATCCAAACAGACACTGGAATAATGACTACGAACATCGCCGCCAGAGCCGCCGCCCAGGGAAGAAAGTAGAAGGCGGTCATCATGGACACAGTACCGAAAACGCTGACACTCATGGCTGCTAGGAACTGCCGCCTTGTCGGCAATCCGAAAGCTGCACTGACCAGTAGCCCAAAGATCGGCATCACGTACATCGTCATCGGATTTAACAGTTGATCCCACACTGGGTAGAAGGGATCGCTTTCACTGACCGATACCAGGTGCGGGATCACAAGCAGAGCCAGGCAGGCCATAAAAGCAAAGGGCGACATTCCTTTTATCAAATCGTTCATGCCAGCTCCGTATGATTGTGTCTCAACGCTCATCGCAAACTCCGTATATCCAATTGGCGGTTTCCCACTACTCAATGAATTTCTCTATCACACTATCCGCCCCAATCAGAGGGATAATGCGAACCAGCACCTGATCCATCACACCATTCTCTGCCTTGGTGATAAAATCAGCCTTCCGGTCTTTCCAGGACAGCGTTTGAATGAGGCTCGATGCCACTACCGAAGGCTTGTCCAGGTTATCCACTGCAACTTCAGTTGCGGTACCGCGAATGCTTGTACTGATCGGGCAGCAAATTAAGAGTCCGGTCTGTTTGTTGTACTGCTTAGACGACAGCACCAGTGCAGGCCGGTATTTACCGATCTCCTTCCCCTTGGTGGGCTCGAAGTCCAACCAGATAATATCGTTTCGATCTGGAATGTAATGGGCCATCAAACACCCATTTCGGTTGCAGAGGGCTGGGCAAGCTCATCAGCATGCGCACCATGGGCATCCAAGCCCTTCAGCAGGTCAGCTTCAGAGAAGGGGAGATTGACCTTGCGTGGAGCTTTCTGGGCCGCCTCGATAACGATCCTTCCGGCCTTTACATCAATACTGATCGGGCTGGATACATCCAGCTTGGCTTGAGCCAAAATCTTGCTGGAAAGGCGAACGGCAGCGCTATTTCCCCAGCGTTTGATTACACTTTGCATTTGGCATCCTCACGTCGGTGGCTGTAGCTACATATGTATCTACTTTAATTGCGTTAGCGTTTCGTGTCAACATGTGTATCTACATTTTTGCGGGCTTTACGCCTTTCCAGACTGATTGAAATGCCGCCTTTATCCTCGGCAGGTCAGGGTCGATATATTCAAGGGTCATGTCCGGGTTACGGTGGCCCAATATCAACTGTATCAATTCCAGATCATAGCCTTTGCGATCTAGCCAGGTAGCAAGAGTCCGTCGCCCGGAATGACTTGAACCGTAGGTAAGACCCGCCCCTTTCAACAGTTCCCGAACTAAATTCTCAAGCGATCCGCATACCTTAGTTGTCACTACTGCTCCGGAACTCGTTTTATACTTTTTGTCGTTGAATGCTAATCGCCGCCAGGTTTTACCTCGCTTCCCGAGAAATAGATAACTGTCGCCATCTAATCCGCCATATGAGCCATCTTGGGACGTGAAAGCAACTTCGGCCACTCTTTGGTCTCGCCATGCTATCAGGGCTTCTCTGTGCTGTCTGGCGAGGATGAAGCCGGGGCGGTGCTGATCAGTCTTGGTCGTGCGGCCTCGAATTGAAAAGACCTCTTTGAGTTGGCCGTCAGAATAGAAGACATCTGATACCAGCAGGTGAGCAACTTCATTGACCCTCATTCCGCTCCCGAACAGCATCCAGATAACGGCCACATTCCGGTGACCAAGGTCGCCTCTGGATGCCGCCCAAAGTATGTGGGCAAGCTGTCCCGGTCTATCAACAATCTGAGCCTTGCCACGGCCATGTTCCGGCTCAGCAAGCAGGCGTCGGGTTGGTCTGAGTTTTGGCAAAATACGCCTCCTGATCCGGTCAGTGGGGTCAAATTCCAATGTAACACGGAAAACCAGATCGAAATGCGTTGGCGCCCGCTAAAACAACCTTCATGGGAATATTGGGGCGTGACTATGTTGCGAGTGCGGATAAGCCTAGCCCGGATTTCTCATGAAGAAGGTAGCATGAGGAAGGAAGAAGCGGCTTAAAGTGTTAGAATTCAAGTTCCTACACAAAAACCCACACTAAAAGCCGCTATCCAAAATGGTACCTCAAAAACTGACCTTCTCGCCACTCTCCCGCCGCCAGATTGAAGCCGATTTCTCCGGAGGCCATATCACCTCGGATGCCGGTGTGTTGTTACTGCGCGAAGTCGATAAACAACACCGGCTAACCCAGCGACTGGCCGAGACGCTGACCGACCAGCGGGATGCCCGCATGATTCGTCATGGGCTCAACACCATGATCCGGCAGCGCGTCTACGGCGTGGCCAGCGGCTACGAAGATCTGAATGATCATGAAGCGCTTCGC
>TARA_R110000851_G_scaffold52690_4_pt1 | contig 24380 bp, 31 predicted proteins | sample TARA_R110000851 | Tara Oceans TARA_R110000851 (sample SAMEA4397627) | marine metagenome | biome: Polar Biome; feature: [DCM] deep chlorophyll maximum layer (ENVO:01000326); material: water (ENVO:00002006), including particulate matter (ENVO:01000060) such as... | depth 17 m
CGACGACGATGCCGCGTTGATTGATCAGGACGACGACGACGATGACGACGATGACGACGAGGACGACGATGAGGACGAGGAAGACTTGACCGAATCGGAAGACTTTGACGAATTCGACGACGAAGTATCTGACGACGTGGAAGCAGCCCTTGAGGCCAGTCTTGCCGCTGCAAAGGGTCTTTCCCGCAGCAAAGCACGCGTAAAGAAGCCGACTAAAAAGAAGGCTACTAAGAAGAAGGATACTGAGAAGAAGGCCACTAAAAAGCGTACTAAGAAATCTTAGGGTTTAAATTGGCGTATTGTGACAGGTGGTGTCTGTGGTCCGTTTTTCAGTTGTCGGTACATCGCAGGCACCGCCTTTTTTTTGTAAAGGAAACTTATGGACGAATTTGATGATTTAATAAGTGGAGATAAGGGCATGGATGAACCAAAGAAACCTGCACCTAAGAAAAGCGTTACTAAGAAAACGCCGGCTAAAAAGAAGGAACAGCCTAAAGACACAAGCACCCGCAGGGTAAAAAAGAAAGTAGCTGACCTCGACAGGAACAGCAAACGCAGGCTGAATAAGAAAAGCAAAGAGACGTTAAGAAGTCGATGGAATCAGAAGAACAGTGCTGTCTCGCGTGACGGCATGATGGGACAGCTGCTCAATTCTGCTCGAGATAAATTCGGCTCAGATCGAATCTTTGGGTCTCGTGAAGAATTAGAGCAATTGTGTGTAGGTGTTCCTACGCCTTCGTTGGCGTTTGAATACCTGGTTGCTAACGACATCTTCCCACTTCAGTCTGTAATGATGTTGGCAGGCAGTTGGGGTACTTGCAAGTCTGCGTTGTCTTACGAGTTCTTTCGCTGGATTTACGAGTTATCGGGAGTCAATGTCCACATTGATACCGAGGACAAGTTTGACGGCGAGTTTGCTAGTGACATCATGCGAGTGCCGCACGGCGTCAACCCAATCATCAGTAGCCGAGCAAACAGCTTGGAGCAGATGCAGCAAATGCTGACGCATTACTTGCAGCAAGTGCAGAAGAGCTTGATTGGCACCAAGGAAAACCCTGGCCCAGGCAAGGTCGTTCCGTGTTGTTTTACTATCGACAGCTTGGCTGCCGCTGCGTCTGAGGAAAATCAGGAGAAGATCCTGAAGGCAGGCAATGCCGGTCGTGCTCACCCGGTCGAGGCTTTGAAGAACACTGGTTATTTGAAGTCAATCAAGAAGCAGTTTGAAGGCTGGCCCTTTACGCTGCTTATCGTTAACCACTTGAAAGAGAAAACGGATGACATGGGACGCTCGCACAAGTACACCTTGGGCGGCGAAGCTTTTAACTTCCACGAATCTTTCCAGCTAGAGAACACTGTATGGAAGACCAAATTCAAGAACTCCAAGTTCTCGGGTATTGGCATACGCATTAAGTGTTCAAAGAATTCGTTTGGCCCGACCGGCCGACAAATTCGCACTAGGTTTTTGTGGTGGGTGGAAGACGACCCAGAAACAGGTGCACCGCGTGATGTATTCCTTTGGGACTGGAACTGGGCTATGTGCACTCTGCTAAATGAAGTAGAAGGGCAAGAAAAAACGAGGCTCCAATCTCGAGGCATTGACATCAAGTGCAAGTCACCGGCAGCCGACATCGACTGCCTCGCTAACTTGACGTGTTTGGGCATGGGAAAAGACGAGTACTTGCCTTTTCAAGAAGTGGGTCAAATGATCCAAGACAACGAAGAGGTAAGCGAGTTGATTCGTGACGCTTTGAACATCAAACGACGCTATCATCTTGATCGCCCGTTTGACGAGATTGAGCAGGATTACAAGGACTCGGTAGAGTGAGCGGACAAAATCCACTCAACCCTTTAATGGGGAAGATTGAAAAGTTCGAGGAAAGCGACCAGCAGGCCTCGAAATGGGAATCTTCTCGGGTAGAGTGGACTCTCAAAAGGTTGAAGTTGGATATTCAGCGTAAACAGCTGATGGCAGAAGCAGGATTTGATCGGGGCTTCACGTACATTAATTTTGCACGTGTGGCCCCTTCTTTTCCCGTGGATCTTGCAGCTGAGCCTCGGCGAGGACAGCTTCCAATCCATCGGGATACGAAAGCGGTGCACCCTTTATGGTTTAAGGCTTTTCGAGGTCTGCCTTTTGTGGCAGACTACGAGGACAAGTTTGAGGAGTGCAGCAAAGAGGGAAGACCATTTGGTATGGTTTTTCCCCGAAAAGGATTTCTGCAAGGCATGGTCTTGCACAACGGCGACTGGGAACTGTTTGTGCCCCCGCAGTCCAGTTGTCATTTATTCAAGGGCGGCAAGAAGCGGACAATGACGCTGATCGTTCAACCGTATCAATCGTTCATTGACCAAATTAGAAATGGTCTCAAGTGGAGACCTTAATTCTAGAATTAAGAAGGAAAACAAATGACTATTAGTCAAGAACTAACCGCGAAGCATCGAACTGTAATTTTTGATGACATGGACGAGATTACTCAGACCGTGGCTGTTGAGGGCAAGGAAAAGATGGGCAAGGGCTTTCAAGTCCAAGCTTTGATTGCTTATGACATCGGGGAATTGCTGGATAGCATCATGTCTGCGGAGCACCTGAACGATGCTCAACGGAAGGGAGAGTTGAAGAAGCTTTTGGCTTTTTGGAATCAGCCCGATATCAGCCTGGCTAAGCTTTACGATTTGCGTAACGTTGCTAATACTTTTGACCGCGACTTCATTAAGGAGCAGACTTCTGAGCCTTTAGAGTCTGGCGGTTACCTTACTTGGTCGCATTTTAAAGAGCTGCAAAAGCTGAGCAGCGAAAAGCGACAATTGGCAGTACTTAAGAAGTGCCGCAAGCATGGTTGGAGTGCTAACGAGCTTGCTCTGGAGCTCCAGAGCAAAAAAGAGTCAGAGGTTAAGCGTAGTGGCGGCCGCAAGCCGACGCTGCCTAAGACGCCAAACGCAATGCTGCAAAAGCTGTACACTACAGTAGGTCAATCTCACAATTACCTGACTGCGGTTACAGAGCCGCTGCAAGGGATATTTATGGAAATGACTGCATCCGATGTGGATGAGGCGTTTTTGGGCAGTATTGATGAGAACCTTGAGCGTATTAAGGAGACCGCTGCCGACATGAAAGCAGCGGCAGCCCAACTGCAAAAGGTACGAAAGCGAACTGTGACTGTGCTTAGTACGGCTGCGAATAAGGGGGAAAAGGAACCTGAGGCACAACTGGCGTTATCTGCAAAGCAAGCTCCGGCCGAAGTTCCTCCAATTCAAAGCAAAAAGGGGCGTGGAACTCCACGCCGATCTAAGAAGAAGGGCGTCGTACAAGGCAACAAAAAAGGTTAAGGGAAGTTGAATGTTTACCGTATGTGCCGTTCTTTATGGAGATCATGAGCCTTTAGCTCGGAAGCTGCTGGAGTCCCTTGAGGACAATCGACATGTGCGGGATATTCGTCTCGGCCTGAACGCAACGAGCGAAGCGTCCCGGGAGTACATTCACTCCTGGGCCGCTCGTAACTTGCATAGACACCCTATCTATATTTATCAGCCACGCGAGAACGCTAACGTGGGCAAGTATCCGCTGATGCGTCAGATGTTCCGGCACGGCAACGTTGCCGAACGGATCATGTGGTTTGACGATGACAGTTATGTTGATCCAAGTGCTGGGCTGGATTGGTGGGATCGAGCTGAAGAAGTCAGCAAATCCCGAACGCAGGTTGGGGCAATTCACACCATCTTTCAACGCTCCCAGCAGCACAAGGTAGTTGCCCAGCAGCCGTGGTTTGCCAAGAAGCCGATTAACGGCAGGCACCGTTTCAAGTTCATTACTGGAGGTTGGTGGATCGCTAAGTCTGACTTCTTACTCAAGTGGGATTATCCGTGGGCAGACCTGTATCACAACGGCGGCGATTCCATGCTGGGCGAGTTAATGCGTCAGCGTGGCAAAGCTTTGGCGTCTTTTCCTGGCGGCCACCAATGTCACTGTGAATCATGTGACAAGCACAACAACAAGTACAACGCACCAGTTGTGCATATCAACGTGGGCGGCAGGAAAGGACGACGAGGCATCGGCGTCAGTGGTGAGAAATACGTTTGGGCAGACGGTAATGCCAACCCGCCACTAAATCATCAAAATTTTGAACTAGAGGTTTATTGTTATGAAGTTTGAATGGCACTCTTTTAAGGTAGAGCCTTACCTGGAAAAAGGCATACAACCTGAATTTATGTACAAAGGCATAAACCCAAGCTGCGAATACTGCACGATGGCTGACCCGTCTACGGGGAAGTTCACAGTTACAAGCACAGGAGGAGGCAGCGAAGCCGTACGCATACCCGTGTTTGCGGTAATAGCAGACGGTAACGTGCAGCCTAGCCCTACTTACCAAGCAGAAGGTGAGCCCACAAGTCATGGCAGTTTACTGACTTGTACTGGTTTAGAAGTGGCGTCAAAGCTTATGCAGCAGCTTCAGGCCCGCTTCGACAACTACTTTGCACGCCACATAAACAAGATAGTAGTAGTCATGGCAACGAATTGTCATGAGTTAGAAAACAACAGATACAGAGCCTACTTTGGCATAACAGTAGAGGTAACAAAATGAATTGGAAAGACATGAAACCGGACGACGGCTTTTTTGCAGCTATCAATATTTCGGGAGAAGTGATGGCTACTCTGGCATACGGCTTGTACCAAGGAGGCAGCATAGAGTGGTGGAAGAGCATCAAAAGCTACCAGTGTCCGACCGATGAGCAGATAGGCTATCTCAAAAGAGATCTAATTTTCTGGGAAGGTTTAGCGGAGTTCCAGAACGCAGGCGGTCGCCTTGTAGATGTCATGCTTGATATCGAGGATCAGGGCATAGGGCGTGCAGGAGAACTTGTTTTCCCGGGTTGGTCGTACTTTGACACGGGAATTAACCAGAACGGTAATCGCGTACACGAATTTGTGCAGTTCGACATGGATGCGGAGGTAGATCACGAAGACGAAAGACCTTTGCGGTTTGTTCGTTGGGTCCGCGGCGAGTTCGTTGACTACAACCTTACAGCAGAGGATATGAGGGAGATGGAAAATGTCACATACGTTGGAAGAGGAGAGGCCGCCACTGCCGGTAATATTTGTGGAGAGGGTGCTGAGTCGTAGGGACAAGCTGGCTTCCGAATTGACCGAGTTTCTCGGTCACAAAATTGAAGGGGCAACTTTTCAGGCGTTTGTTGACAAGATGCACGCTTCGTTGGCTGCTGGCAGTAACATTTTACGGATCACGCTGGTTAACAGCTTGATGGATGTTCTGAAAAAAGAGCTTGACCAAGACACGTTACTAAATACTTGCTGGCGGATTGCCGGCAACATGGAAAAATTAAAAGACCAAGAACCGGTAAACGCTTGGCGGCGACAAGACGAGTTTGAATGGGTGCCTGTGCGGATACGGGAGGTGGCGACAGAAAAATCTATCCGTGGCTTACACAACGTGTTCGTGTTTGAAGCCCTTTCCGGCACAGTAGCTTCTATGAGGTTTGCTCAAACTTGGTCACTTAAAAAAACTAGGTATTTGGCAACATTCAAAGACCCCAAAGGCAACAGCTTTGGGTTTGGTAAATCCCGTTTAAACGCACGGGGCGAGCAAAAGGGTAGTTTGCTGTTAAGCGATGTTCGACAGTTTTGCGGTCTCCGTTGCTTTTTGTTGTTAGACCCGCACGAGTCTACTCACGAGCCCTACGCTGTAGAGGTCGGACACTCAAGTGCTACGACTCTGTTCAACCGAGAGCTTATCAAGCGACGTGACCGCACAGAAAACGCGTGCATTAAGCAGCTAGGGAATTTTGAGTGCTACCATTGTCCTTACGGGGCAGACAACTGTGAAATTGCCACACATCCTGTAACCTATGAGACAGGGGAATGCGGCCAATGCGGCAAAAAGTCGTTCTTTGACCCGCAAGAGATTCAATACGAAAACATGTGTATTAACTGTGCCTACGAGGCAAGGAGGAAATAATGGGTTTGAATGCAAGAATGGATGCATCGGATCGTCGGCTATACAACCCGAGCCGAGACGTGGCTCACAACTTTCAGGAGGTGATGAATCTGGTAGCTGGCCGCCTTGAGGACCATAAGTGGCCCGAGCTTAATGAGATACTGCACCGCGAGGGTGTGTCGATGGATCAGCTGGGCGAGGCTTGTGGTGCGTATTGCACTTATCTGGCTTCCGCAGCTGACGAGGACAAGCAAGGTTGGAGCATGACCAAATCAATTCAAGAATCCGGTTTCTTTGATTGCGAGGAGGGTGCTCAAGTTGCCGTGCTGGCAATGATTGGTACCTGCTATGCGGGTATTCAGTTTGGCGGCATTCGCGAGTGCACGGTAAACGGGGAAGGCCCATTGCAGACGATTGGCGACCTGATGGAGCACGCAAAAGAGTTTGCTGCGTATCAGGGCATGCCTCGTTGGAAGCGTAAATGGGTCAAGTTCAAAATGAAAACAAAAGCAGCGTGGGCTGCAATGCGAGGAAAGTAAGTTTACCTTTTGCGACCAAGGAACGGCGGCATGATTATCAACGAATGGGGTGAAGTATTCACTGCAAAGTACGGTGGAGACTTCCCCCGGAGCTACATGTGCGTGGACACGGAGTTCACGGGCTCAAACGAAAGAGATGATCTTATTGTTGAAATTGGCCACACAATGGTCGAGGATTGCAAGGTCGTTGACGAGCTTAACGTGGTATTAAACTGGTACCCCACGAAGTACGTGGAGGAAGGTTGGCTAGATTACAAGTTAAACAACATGCGGCACATCGTTGGTGCAGGGTGGAGGCTGACTCCTGCGGTCGTAAAGGCAGAGGGCATGGACCCAGTGAAAGCATTGAGGTTTTACCACAAGCTGTTTGCGACATGGAGCAAAAGAGGGTTGCCGTTTGTTGCCCAAAACGGACAAACCGCTGATGAAAGGTTATTGCGGGGAAACTTCAATAGGTTTATCAATAAGCCCTTTGAGTTCCCCGATAATGGTTATTTTGACACGGGAGGAATTTACAAAGCCAACAAGCTATGGACGTCGGATAGCCCCGACCACACTCACTTGAAGGCTATAATGCTCCCACACCGTAGCGATACGTTGAAAGCCTATTTCCACCGTGTGATCTTCACGAGGGTTGCAGGCTTGAAGTGGAACATGAAAGCAATGCTGGATGAGTACGGAATACGTGAAAAGCACAACATGAAGGATGAGCAGTTTCATACTGCGGGGTTTGATGCTAAGTGCTTGCACTATGTTATGGAAGAATATCGTAAAGAAGCGGCGGAGGGGGCTAAATCTGTTTTGTCTCCATTGGAAGAGGCCCCAATTAGGACTCCGTCGCTTCCTACGATTGAACCGGAAGAGAAGCCAAAGCCGGAGGCTAAGGCAAAACGCAAAACCCCTTCCTCGCCAAAGACTGGCAAGAAACGGAAACGGAAGCAGAGGGTAATATGAAACGAGAAGACTACGTATCGCAGGGCGAACTGGCGGAGTGGCGAGAAGCCAACAAGCCTGACGTGTGCCCTTTGTTTGGCATGGTCGAGTTCATTCCTGTAGTTGACCATGACCACAAGACGGGTCGGATTAGGGCTGTCTTGTCTAACGAATCCAACGCGATGCTTGGCAAGATTGAGAACTTCTACCAGACACGCGGTGCAAATGCTGAATACACGTTACCTGAAGTTCTTCGCCGCATGGCGAACTACTTGGAGCAGGATCAAGGTCCGATGCACCCTGTTGGCACCCGCCAGGTGACGAAGCGGTTTGGCCGCATGAAGAAGGACGAACAAATTGCTATACTGAAAAAGCGAAGTGCGGGCGGCTTAGCAATCATCTCCTGCAAGAATAGCAAAGACAGAACAAAACTATACCGAAGCCTCATTGTGAGGTGACGGGAAAAGGGTGGTGCTTGTCAGGCGGCCACCCTTTTTTTTAGCTATCAGCTATTAAATTCCAGAATTGAAGGATCGACATGTCAGAGTTACCTGAAGAACCCGTCGAAGAATCGACCAGCCCGAAACTTGTATTGCCTAAAGAAGACGAAGAAAAGGTAATCACGCAGGAAGAGCTGCAGAACGAAGCCGCAGAAAAGGCAGCACAGGACCAGGAGCAGCTTGTCCAAGACATGGCGATCCCTGCGGAGTTAGCTCAGCACCTTGTCCTTAACGATCCGGAATTTGGTCAGTTAGTTGCCAGCATGCTGGCATCCCGGCAGCTCTATGCGATGTGCATGTACGAACTGGAGATGCTGTGCGAGAAGCGGGATTTCAAGAAGGAGAAGGTGGAGGACATAGAAAACCTAGAAGACCTAGAAGACCTCCACATACCGATGCTTAAAGAGATCCTCATTAACTCCGCTGCCGTGCAGGCTCAGCAGCCCTTCGACGAGAAGCTACTATTCAATGGCTTCGTCAAGACGGTGTTCCCCTGGATGCAGAGGGTGGTTGTCGAGCACACCAAAGAGCAGGAGGCGGCCAAGAGGGAGGAGTATGACGAGATGAATGCCAAGCGTATCGTCACGCCACTCAAGCTAGGTGTGCAGTGGTTTCCTGAATCTGCGACTGATACAGGGGCAGAGCTAGGGCGAACCAAGCCTGTCATGTTGATCGGCTTTGAGCCGGCTGTGCGTTGGATACTGGATCAGATCACGGAGACAGCGTTGGGCGAGGAGTCTAATGTAAATCAAACTCTGCGGCTTAACTCTGGCGGTAAGCCCAAGCATTCTGATCCCAAGGTTTGGTATGTGCCGAAGGGTGATTGGGAGCAGGTCGCTAATTCCAACACGGAGTTCGGCAGGATGTACGCTCGCAATGTGGCGGACAACCTGATCGACCCAATAGACCTGCTGATTGTGGATGATTTATGCCACGCCACGCCGTCTCACGAGTTTTCTTCCATTCACTTCACCGCGAATGAAGGACAGAAGAAGTTGAAGAAGTGGGCGGATCAGTTAGGTTGCCTGCTGATCGGTTGTGTTGGACTTCCTCGGGACTTGCAGCCAAACGAGTTGAATCGACCTGAGTACGAAACGCTTCGAGTCCACAATATCTTGCGAGCTGTAGAGGCCTGCAAGCTACCAGCGGTAGAGGGCGAAGAGGCCAGGTATGCGGTCACAATTGGGATTCACAAGTTTGGCGAAGTGTCACAAGCAGAGCTGGATGAGTACGCACCCACGAAAATCATCACACCATAAGGAACGACATGAAGGTATATGTGAGTTGGGCTTCCGTAAAGGAAGCTGGTAGTGCTGCTTTAAAGATTGGCGAGTGGGCTGATAGCCTAGACCCCAAGAAAGACAAGGATTTAATTGAGAACTTGCAGCTTAAAACCACGCTGCCTGAGTACGAGGAATACCTTAGCATTCAAGCAGATGCTCCGCAGTATGACCGGATTAACCAAGACATACTGGCCGTAAGCATCACCACGCCGAAGTTGGACCGCACAGTCAAGTATCAGCTAAGCAAGCGTTTAGCTGGTGCAGGGAAGCTCTCAGTAGCGTTAGCTGTCAAGAGTCATTTACTAAAAACGTTTGAAGGCGAATGGGAGTACAAGAACGAAAAGCCAGAGGAAAACGTGACGATTGTAGGGTTGCCGGGAATACATCAATTTCTGGAAACCTTGCAGCAAGCGACGGCTGCCATGGGTAGCCCTTTTCCGCCTTGCTTTAGCAAAACTAAAGTGCTGAGGTTGCCAGACAACACGAAGGAGATGCTGGATGCTGCGGCCGTAAACTCTGAGGAAGACGTCAAAAACAAGTTTGTAAAAGCTTTGACGGGTTGGCATCCGACGGCTAGTGCCAGTCGGGATAATCTTCTTGCAGTTTCTTACGGCATGCTTATGGGCTGGGAGATAAAAAATGACGACACCTTCTGAGCCGGACGGAGTCCAAGATAAATTCTACGAGTTTAAGCCGTTTCGAGTTCCCAAATACCAGATCAAATTTGAGAACGCAGGCAAGTTAAGTGACATTCCTAATGTGGTCTGGTACACGCCAGCAGCACTATATGCTTGGGGCCGATTTACGGATACCAATTTATCCGAGATTATCAGCCGCGAGGATTTAAAAGTATTTTGGTACAAATTTGATAAGCCAGTGTTTAAGAACTTTGGCACAGGAGAATGGAACCATTTATTGTGGGCTGCCAAGCAGGATGATTGGAAGAAGCTAGTTGACGGCGTTCTTGAGACAGTGCAGTTCGATATACCTAATGGGCAACTTTATCAGTATGCGTTGCAGCAGGTAAATATCCTTGATCCTTTAAACGTAGACAGGGAGCGAATGGTAAAAACTGACACTCCTGAAATAACTGTGCACGCTTTTGCTGTGTTGTCTAATTCGCGACAATTGTCGTTTGACAGCAAGAAGCTGGTTAAAGGCGAAATACCTGGCATGGTTTCCAGCAAGCCAATGCCTCAGCACGTTCGAGCAGCTAATATGTTATTCGAGCAAGAAAACTTAACGCAGGATGGTGCGTTTGACCGGTATAAGGCCATTATGAAAAAACTGGAAGACGCGGCTTACGATGTTGAGTCTAAGAAAAAATGGGAAGACACTTTAGGTAAGGGGAAGAAATGAATCGAGTAGACTTAGATCGAGTGCCTGCGGGAAACAGCGAGCCGACACCGGTAGAGTTCCCGTTGCCCAGTCTGCGGCAGTTCCTAATGCCGGATCAAACAGTGAAGGTTAAGACGTTTGTTGGCGGGAGTGCAGACGAGCTTGACGGGCAGATCAACAAATGGGTGTACGAGACAAAAAACATCATTGCAATTGTTGGCCCTTTGGCTTCGATGTCCAGTGGTTACTCGTTATCTGTCACTTACGTTCAAGCCAGCAAGAACTACAAAAATGTCTAAAGTCAAAGAAAAGTGGAAAGCTTACTTAGATCAAGTACCCGGCATGCCGGTAAAAATTGCTGCCTCAGCTGAAGAGCTTACAGACGATAGTCAGGCAATGTTAGAGCTGCACAACGCCCTTCCTGCTCCTTTGTCGGATAGGTTGAGCAGTTGTGTAGAGCCTGCAGAGGATACTCCGTGGGAGTTGCTGGTAGAGCATCGCTGGTGTCTATGTGAAATGGCTGAGGGAGACTACCCTCGCGTTTATGTATTCCCTACGCTAGACCGGCTTGTGGAAGGAATAGCAAAGCGTGAGGGGCAAGAAACCGCTGTCTGGCCTATGTTTGGTATGCCTCTGGGCTTATCCAAAGCCATGCAAGTGCCCGGACAAGGTAATCGCGTTGTCCGTTACCTGCTGTTACCCAACCAGAAAGCTGCAATAATAAGCAAAACTGAGTCATTTGAGATTATTGACCAGTCACTTCTACCTGCCAACATGGAGATGCAGGACGAAGGCTGGCTGGGAGACCCCGAGTACATGGCAGGTAAATCATACTACGAAGAGGGTTACATTGAGTCGGACTCGTTTACGAACGATCCCGACATGGAAGAAGGCGGAGAACTTGAAACAGACTAATCTTTTTTTTAGCTATCAGAGAAATCATGGCAGACAAAGCAATACGGAATAACTCACCTGACGAGACGAAATACCACGAAGGCGTGGCGGGCATGCCGGGTACTATGATTCCTCGGGCCGGTCATGAAGGTTCGTCTCGAGGCATACATCACGACACTGCGGGGCAGGTTGTGATAGATCCTGGCGAGCCGGGCGGCGGATTCACGTTAGACATGGGTGCTTTGTCCGATACTAGAGAGAAATTCAATTCTGCTGCTGTTCGTAACGACGTGCTGGAAGATCCTCAAGCTTTTTACAGGGGCTTAGCAAAAGCACAGAAAGAACCCAAACCCCCCATCAAGAAGGAACCTAAAATGGAAACTGATCCCAGCGGTCATCCCGTGGAGAATACAACTTCAACTCCTCAGCCCTTGCAGCCCTTGCCGCCCTTGCAGCCCTTGCCGCCTATTTCGTCTGTTGCGGGCATGGATGACCACACGTCTGCGTTAGAAAAGATGTTGCAGGAGGAGAAAGCAAAAGCGGAAGCAAGAGCTTTGGCTGACCAAGGTAATTTTGACGGTAAAATGGCTGCCGCGGAGGCTACCCGAGTTGAGCCTGTCCAGTATGCCTACTCCCGAGCTCACAACTTGCGTCCGCAGCCGCAAGATAATGCTGTGAGTGATTCGTACATGTTGCAGCAGCTGATGGCAGGCATGGCACAACAACGAGAGACGATTAACGGCTTGATTGCTTTGCAAACAGAAAAAGCTGCTGTGGTTGAGGATGTGGTAGATGAAGAGCCAGCCGCGGAGAAAGAACCTGAATATGCTGTTCCTGGCATTCCTTTCCTTGAGGGGGACAAACCACAGCGTCCTAACTATGAGATCTACTTTGAGATGCCCAAGATGGGTACAATGGCTGCCAGGTACCATGCGGTTGTTGAGGGTAATGACTGTCTGGCGTTGATATATGACACCAGGTTTGAGGACGGCTTTCAGTATTTGCCGCCCAGCTTGGGGGAGGAGCAAATCTCAGTCTCCGTTCCGAAACTTAGCAAAACACCGTATACTTGTTCATCTCTGGGTCTTCATTGGACTTTGGGGTGCATGGACGTAGTAATTTTGATCAAACATAGCAATGGAGAGTAGTTATGGAAAAGAACGGAGCAATTAACAGCGGCACGCCAAGCGAATGTTGCGGGGGCGGATGCCACTCAGAAAAGCAAGCATTTCAATTGCCTTTGTTTCCTGAGGATCAGCAAACTGCTGACGCCATGGACGGCGACTTGACGAAGAAGGCGATTGACGCAGTTGCAGAGAAAAGCCAGAAGTCTGAGTAAGCTCGGTTTAACAGGAATCACGGAGGATCACTAGATGTCCATATTGTCAAACCAGAGCCCGTATTTCAAAAGCGGGGGAAGCTCTAACGGCGACCAGGGTTTTGGTGATCCGTTTCAGGATATAGCCACCACTCAGATGCCGACGACTATGAAGTCGGCTTTATGGTGGTCAGAGTACATCTGGTCTGTCATGGGCACATACCGGATGGCTATGGAGCGAATTGTCTCCTATTTCATCACTGATTTAGAGATTGGTGGCGACGCTTCTGACGAAGAAAAGCAGAAATACGAGGAATATTTCACGCGGCAATTGGACGGTCTGGGTTTCTTGAACCTGATGATGCGTGATCGACTTTGCTACGGAAATAGTTTCGCCAGCGTCGTTGTGCCTTTCCGGCGGTTCTTACAGTGCCCCAAGACTGGCGACTTGTACCCGCTCAAAATTGTCTACAACAACTTCAACTTTGAGTTCACGGACAAGTTTGAGTTCCACGCTACGTGCCCTAAGACTGGCTGGCGTGGCAAATGGCAGGTAGTAGACAAACCTCGGGAAGAGCAGGACCACCTTATTCTTAAGCGTTGGTCTCCGCACGAGATTGAGTTGCTTCACGATCCGTACACCGATGAGGTCGCTTACCTGTGGCGAATTCCTGAGTATTACAAGCGTATGGTAAAAGAGGGCAACCTTTACCATTTGGAGCGTGCGAGCAAGCAGGTGCTTGAGGCTATCAGGTCCGACAAGCTGTTCCGCTTCAACAGGGAAGCTATCTTCCACATGAAAGAGCAGACGTTGGCCGGTATCCGCAACATGGGTTGGGGCCTGCCACGCAGCTTAATGAACTACCGTCAGATCTGGTACGTCCAGGTTCTTCGACGGTACAACGAGGCCATTGCTTTGGATTACGTGATTCCATTTCGCTTGATTACCCCAGAAGGCCGATCGGGCAGTAATGCTGGCAATGTGGCTACATCTGACCCCATGAGCATTTACAATGCTGGCGACTTCCGCAGCCAAGTCAGGAACATGATTAACAAGCGTCGTCGTGACCCTGCGTCATGGCAGATGCTGCCTTTCCCTGTGAACTACCAGATGCTTGGCGGAGACGCAAAGCAGCTTGCACCTACCGAGCTAATCACGCAGGGCTTTGATACATTGCTCAACGAGTCAGGCACTCCGGTTGAGTTCTACAACGGCAATCTCAGCACACAAGCTGCTCCTGTGGCTCTGCGGTTGTTTGAGAGCACGCACAGGCAACTGGTGAGCGATGCCAATGCCTTCCTGCAGTGGTTGGCTGACAACGTTTCCCGCATCATGTCGTGGGAAAACGTGGACATCGGGCTCAAGCGAGTCACCATGGCCGACGATGCTTCTCGAAACATGGCTGCTCTGCAGTTGATGATGGGGCAGCAAGTCTCTGGGCAGACTGGTTTGAACAGTGTTGGCTTGAACTGGAAGAGCGAACAACGCAAGATTGCCGACGAAGCTCGTATCCAGCAAGAGATGATGGCTCGCCAGCAAGAAGAGGCAGAACAGGCTGGCATGGCACAGCAGGTATCGCAAGGTATCGACCCTGCAACTGGTGCCCCTCCGGGACAAGCCCCTGCTGGCGATCCTGCTGCTGCGGGTGGTGCTCCTCCTGCGGGCGGTGGTGCAATGACAGGCCCAGAAGCCGCACAGGGTGGCGGAATGCCGGTGTCAGAGTACATCCAGAGCATGGGCCCGAACGCAATGACGACTCCGCAGGACTTGCAATCAGCAGCAGAAATGCTAGCTCAGGAGTTACTCGGGTTGCCAGAGGGAACAAAAGATTCTCAGTTGCGAGAATTGAAATCCAGCAATCCTACGTTGCATGCAATTGTGAAAGAGAAGATGGGCGATATGCGTCAGCAGGCCCGTCAAATGGGCGGAGATCAAGTTCTTGCCCAGCAAGGCATGGGCGGCGGTGCACCGATGGCTTAATTCTGGAATTAGGGGGAAACATTGAGCATCAACATAGGGTTTATTTGCCCGACCTATCAGGCCAAAGCCCTCCATGCTTACACAGAGGCAGCTTTGCGGTCGTTCTTTGCAACGACGCCGGGCGGTACTGCAATCGTGGTAGACGATGGGACGCCCGGATGGACCAGTGAGTATGAGGCCAAGCTGGGCAACATAGCCGCTGATTGCCTTGGCGAGCTGCACCTCTACCATTTCCCCAAGCAACTGGGGCTTACAAGGTCTTGGAACAAGGGCCTTGCGATCGCTGACAAGTTGAATCTGGACTATTGCATTGCAGGCAACAACGACGTCATTTTTACGACGAACTGGCATCAGGGCATGCTGCATGCCTTAGGTAGCGGCTACACGATGGTAGGTCCGTTATCTAATGCTCCTGGCATCACTGCCAAAGGCAAGCAAGAGGTTGTTAAGTATTTCCCTCAGTACAAGGTCACGGATGATTTAGATTATCTTGACCTTGTTGCTGACGATCTGCACAAAAAACATTTAGGAAAAGTGGTAGAATCACCGGTCAATGGTTTCTTCCAGATGCAGAGCATGAAGAGCTGGCGAGAGAATAAGTATGCACCAAACGAGTATTACAAGGCTGTTAACAATTTCACGTCGAAGGGTCGAAAGAACTTAACACCGCATACGACATTAAATGAAGACGAGTATCAGGGGCGGCTGAGGGCTAAAAAAAAGAAAATGGCTATTGTGCTCAGTAGTTTCATTTTCCACTACCGAGCTGTTACTCGGGGGGACAAGTACAAACGTGGTCAGTGGTATAGGCAGAAATGAAGACAATCATCTACAGCTGCGTGACAGGCAAATACGACAACGTGCTGGCCGTGTTGTTGCAGAGTAAGCCGATAGTAAACAAAGACACCAAGCTTATCTTGTTTTCCGACCGGCCTGGGTTGGTGGAGCCCGAGGTATATTGCCAGGTTGGCAGTCACGTTGAGTGGTCGGTACGTCCTTTGGTGTGGAGGCATCCGACTTGCAACATTCGCACTGCCAGATGGCACAAAATAAACAGTCACTTGGCATTACCGGAGCATGACTATTCGATTTGGGTTGACGGTTCTCAGCGTATTAAGCCTGTAGATTTGCATAAAGAGCTTGTTGAGCCCTTCCGTCAAAACGAGAAGAAGCAGCCTATTTCGACGTTCAAGCACCCTGTCAGGACGTGTGTTTACCAAGAAATGTCAGCTTGCAATCGTCTCCGCAAGGACAATGCGACGCTGATGGCCGAGCAGGTCAAGAAATACCGCTCTGAAGATTACCCACCTTACAACGGAATGGTGGAAACTGCCTGTGTTGTAAGAAATAACTCTCTTCCTGTGCGTCGATTTAACGACTTTTGGTGGAATGAAATAGAAAACGGAAGCCGTAGAGACCAGTTAAGTTTCAATTATACGAGTTGGAAGCTGGAAATTGCGTACGGCCGCGTCATGGGTCACAGGCAGGAATCAGGCTATTTTGAGTTCGTTCCTCACAAGGGGAAGTGACCATGTTCAAGATAGGAATCTTTGCTCCGTATGTGCGTAACGAGGTGACATTAGCAGCGACACAGTTTGCTGACTGGTTGGTTCGTCTTGGCTTTGAGGTTGTTTATCTTGCACAGGGCCAAGTGGAGTCAGGCATTCATCGCCACTGGGACAATCATGTAGTGCGTTACAGCGACAGTGGTTCGACATGTCGTTGGGCTTATGGTGCGACGCATCTTTGTTGGTTTGTTCCTGACGAGAAGGTTTATCACCAGAGCAAGCTGGTAGATCCAGTTGGCCGCAAGCAGTACACGAGGAATTTCTATTTGCCGAGTTGGGACAATTGGACAGATAAAAGCAGGGCATTTCTGACTCACTGTGACAAGGTGATATGTCTTAGTCGGGACATGGGTCAGTGGCTTGACGACAAGATGCCTGAAGACTGCATTCAGGGTCAGCGTAGTTGGCTTACTCTTGCCAGTCCAAAGCTTCCTTTGACCTTCCGCCATGGTCGCAAGGAGGCAGGTGCTGTTCATTTGCTTGCTGTTCTTCCCAAGACAGTTGAGCAAGACATTGGTGACATCATTCTTGACGTATTTGATTTCTTGTTAGCGACTCACGAGAACTTGGAGTTACGTGTTTTACCTGAGGCGGGTCTTCCTAGGTCATGGCGACGCAAGTGCAGTCGGATCAGTGCGATTTATGCTGAGAGGTTTAGTCTTCTTCGTCCTGCGGGTTACAGCGACTTTGGTAACATTGTGAGGGATTCGGATTGGGTGTATTTGTGCAACACGCGGCACAGTTATGGTTCATTGCTTGCGGAGCTTGCGGCTTACAGTGTTCCGCTGATTGCCCACGACCTTCCACCTGTGTGTGGTTATGTCAATGACAGGTTAAATGGGAGGTTGATAGCTTGTCAGCTTCACGACGAGCATTATCCGATAGCGGACGTGAGTCCTGACGACATAGGCGAGGTGCTTGACAGCGTATTAGCCGAGGATTCGTTATATTTGAAGAGTTTACAGCTTCAGAGTCGCAAGAGGCTGCATCGCAATCAGCGAGCATGCGGAGAGAAGATCATAGAGGAGTTTTTATCACTGTGAGCAAGTTGTTAGAAGTACATCCCAAGAACGTGATTGTGACTGGTACGGTGGGTGCTGAGATCAGTGCTGTGGCTTTATTGTTGGTACGTCAGGGTTGGCGTTGCACCTACGAGGGTCAGGACCTTGAGGTATTTGATGGCCGGAATTATGAGCGGTACGGGTTCAACATAGAGGTAGACAGGATTCACGAGATGCTGGGTGAGCGTAACAGTCGTTTCAGCAAGAGCATTCCTGATTATTTTGAACCAACTTATCCTGGTCCATTGGAGTTTGTATCCAACTTCAAGGGAGCTCCTGCGGTAATATCTAGTCATTGTATTGCTCCTCGTTTGGATGCTTGGGTACCTGCTGCCGACATCGTGGTTTGTGTACAGGCTTCGGAGCTGGAAGGCATGCAGAGTTTAGCCAGTTCTGGCGTTCCTGAAGGTTTAAGGTCAGAAATAAGAGATCACCAGCTCAATAAGCTTGCTGAGCACCTGAAACTATTCCCCAAAGTGTTTACAATGACCAATGCCGAGGTGAAGGATAGTAGGTTTGATGTTTTGAGCAGCTTTTTAAATTCCGTATTTTAAAAGGACCAGTCCCATGAGAGAGCGAGTAAGGCACTCGGGGGAATATGGTCCTAAGTCGTTTCCAATACCTGAGGAAGGAAAACCAGTGAGTACACCAGAAAACCCTAATCCAGTCGAACAGAAGATGAATAAGTCACTCAGTCAAGCAGAGGGTGGAGGACTGCAAGCAACGCCAGTACCCCCTACGGCAGCTGCACCAGCACCCTCTGCACCCACACCACCGGTAGCAGCACCCACACCACCGGTAGCAGCACCCACACCACCAGTGGCAGCGGCACCAGCTCCTACGCCACCGGTAGCAGCGGCAAGTGTCCCAGGGGGATTTACACCGGTGAATGTGGGGAATATTGCTGCTGCATTAGATCCAGGTGCTCATGCTCCGGCTGCTCAGCAGGTAGAGGTGAACGACGCATTTGACTATGACGTGGCGTTTAACATGGCCTTTCTCGGTTCCGGACAAGGCGGTGCGAGGCTTGCAGCGTCATTTCACGGGTTAGGTTACAGGCGGGTTGGGCTTTTTAATACCGCTGAGAGCGATTTTCAGGGCCTTCCTGACGAGATTGATCGGCACACTTTGGAGCTTGGCGGAGCAGCAAAAGATGCTCGGTTTGCTGAGGAAGCATTGAGCGGACATGAGGAAGAGATCTGGGATTTGCTCCAGCGATCTTGGGGCAATGATGTGGACTACGGCCTGATTTGTGTGGGGCTTGGTGGCGGAACTGGTTCTGGCACGAGTGGCCGGCTGGTTGAGATTGCCCGAGAGTACATGGAGAGCAAAGGCAAGCCACCGCGTGTTGGCGTGATTGCTTCGATTCCTTCTCACACGGAGGGCCAGCAGGTTTGTCGCAATGCCGTGACAGCATTCCAGAAGTTGTTGGAGCTCAAGGTCAGCCCACTGATCCTGATTGACAACAACCGCATCCACCAGTTGTACAAGCCTGGCATGACTCAGCTGTACAACGTGGCTAACCAGACTGTCAGCCAGTTATTCCACCTGTTCAACCAGCTTGCAGCTGTGCATAGTCCGTTGATTACGTTCGATCGCAGCGAGTTGGCTCAGCTGCTGGACCATGGCATTTGTGTCATGGGTGGAGCAAGTTTGCAGAACATCACCAGCCCGGCGGACATTTCTGCTGCGATTCGTGACCAATTGACTGGGAATGTGCTGGCTGAGGTGGATCTCAAGAAGGGAACCAAGGGAGCTTGTCTGTTTGTAGGCGACCAAGCTCACTTGGATACACTGTCTCTGGACTACTTCAACGCTGGGTTTACCCAGATGAACCGTACTTTGAAGGGCGGCAGCTCGGTGGTACACCGCGGTGTGTACGTTGGAGCGAGCCCAGGATTGCAGGCTTACGCCATGATTAGCGATCTACAACCACCTGTGGCCACGTTGGCCAAGTTGGCAAAGGAAGCCAACATTTCTAAAGCCCAGCTCAGCGGAGGACTGGCAAGTTTTCTTGGAGTAAATGACTGATGCAGAAAGGTATGTTTAATTCGTTAAAGCTGGAGGCTGAGAGTGATTTGGCCAAGGGAATGTTGTCCCTGAAGCTGCTCACACAGCATCCAGCGGGTATTGGCGACCACTCGACTGGTGACTTCTGGAACAACTCCAGAGAAGCCCTAGACAAGGTTGCTGACGCTCGCGATCGACTAGAGACGTTGGAATGGATCAAAAGAACCCTAGCCGAGGCAGATTGAATGGGCGGAGTGACTAAAGATACGATCAAGGCAGCAGACAACAAGTTGGCGTACGCCGACACAAAGCCTGACCAGTTCGGTAATCTGCATGAGCGTATGCAGTATTTGATGAAGTTGATTCACGAGCAGCGGGCTGATGTGCCTTCGGACGTATGGAACGCAGTCTACGACTTAGAGACTGAGCTCAAGCACTACGAGACGAAGTCGTATTCGTTCGGCAAAGGGCACTGGATTAAACCTGGCCCAGTGAACAAATCTTAATTCTAGAATTTAAAAGGGGAAACTATGTTTGGAACCAACGACCCGCACTCGCTATCCAGTGAGCTGCCTGACCTGATTAGCTTCTTGGACACCAAGTACCGCGAAGAATCCGTTACAAGCTTGACGTTCAAGGAATTCGCAACTCGGTATCTCACAGAGAACCGCCCCAGCGAAGTATTTGCTGTGGACAACAACTACGGCATCCTGCTGACCAATGGACAGCGAGTGAAGCTATGTCCTGATGCTCAAGGCAGTGCTCCTACTCGTACTGGCGACATGGCTAATCCTGGCCAAGAGATCGACATTACTCGGAAGCGGTGATTTACATGAATCCACTACTCAGGTGCTTAGTCGATTTCACAATGCAGCGATGGCCGCGTCTTGATGGCGGCAACTTCGCTCCAAAAATGCACGAAGTGCTGGCACTTGTTATGCGGGACTTCGTTGATTCAAATTGCGAGTCTCCGGATTGGTGGATTGAGTGGGAGCAATTCTATGGCGACTCGTTCGACGCCGAGGAGTTGGACGAGTTAAAGGACATGTTTCAGGCTATGTTTGAGGACAACACGGTAGAGACGCTCCTGCCTATGGCTTTGCATATTCGCAATGAGTTGACAGTAGACAACGCTCCTCGTCCCTCTTACCGTGTCCGTAGCGTTCATGCTGCTTACTTCATCCAGTGGTCAGATGGCATGAGGGCAGAGTACAGCTGCCGCCCTTATGATGTGGACAAGTTAGACATGTCTGTGTCGATGATGAGCAAGCTGTGTCAGAGCTTTAGCGATCAATTCTCCGACGCGTTGATCCAGCCAGGCTTGGATACGTTCCACGATCAAGTGGCTACTCCTTTTGATACGGTTAAGTTTCGGGAGCTTATGGACGGCTGGTTGGAGTACATTAACGCAATGCCGGCTCATTTGCGTGAGCCGTACATGCAGATCTACGACAGAGTGACTACTCACTTTAATGCTAACTACAGCCCTCAAAGCGTCCCACCAACAGCCTTGGAGACAATTCGGCGAGGCACGACAAATATTCACCTCCAATGGTCTAAGGGACCTGACTCTGGAGGATTCCAGGCACCACCGAATGATTAAACTTCACCAAGACATAAAGACCGAATGGCCCAAACATCACCTTGTAAGTCGCAAACCGATCGAAGGCAGCTTGGCTTACACAGGCGTAAGGTATATTGCTCCGCTACGTTTTGATGGATGGGAAGTCATTCAAAATCCGGAATTTACACGGATTCATTTCAACATCATCAGCGGCAATAGTTTGTGCGATAAATGGTTTGATGTCTTGTCTACGCCGGGTCAGCCGTATGACGTATTAGCAAAAACCCCGCGGTTTACTGTTCGCCTTCCTCGTCCTGTTTGTACAAATGCATCACCTCCTTGTATGATAATCCTGCACATGAACAAGGTGGCGGACTTAGAGCATCTGCCTGAATAAGTAAAGGAAGACTTATGTCGATTAACTATTTGATTGCAGCTTGGCACGGTGCTCGTATGTTTGACGATTACTGTCCTCCCCCTGAGAGCTCTACGTATTACTTAGAGCAGCACTTTAAAGCTTTAGAGTTGCTGGATCATTCTCTTGACCAAGTCACGGTTATAGTTCCTGAGTTGGCTAGTGCTCCGCAAGAGTTTCGCGATTACATCGACAATCTTCAGCCAAGCTTGTCCAATGGTACTCCGATTGCGATACATTCTCGAGCGAACGTTGGCCGGTCGTATGGCGGCTGGGTTGAAACTTGTCACAGGTACAAGGACGATTTCACCCATTTTTTCTTGATGGAAGATGACTACGTCCCTGTCGTAGACAATTTTGATGAGCTGCACATGGAATACATACGCAAGCAGGGCGGCGGCTATGTCTGCCACCACATTAGTAAAGACCATGCTGCTTGTTCTAACGGGATAGTTTGTTCCGCTTCTATGCAGGCAGCCTACGACGGACACCAGCATTTGCTGCATCAAACCGGTTACGCCATATACGACATACAGAGGTCTTTCCACAAACCCATCAGGAATTGCGGCTACAAATTAGGTTCTATTGGTGACAAATATGCTGTAGCTTATACTGATTGGAGGTTTTGGCCCAAATACGTGCTTTTAAATGAGCACTCTAAAGAGCCGCCAGTTTCTGTGCCAGTGCAGTTTATAGATGAGTTTTTGTCAAGGAACGACAGACGTGACCCAGATAAACCAAGATAGCATAATCGAAATAGTGCGTTTAGCCAAAGTAGCAGCAGAGAAGCAGGCTTTTGCGGGGCTGGTAGGGGCAGGCATAGGGGGAGCTGTCGGTGCTGCCAATTTGCCGAATGACGCCACTTCTGCAGACCGAGCTCGTTATGCTTCTCAGGGAGCTTTGCGTGGTGGCGGACTTGGCTCAGGGGCTAGCGTAGGAGCTGGCTTAGGGTATTTGGGTTCAAAAGCTTTGATGAGAGGCCAGAAAGATCCAAGCTCGCTTAGGACGACTATTGCTACGCTTTTGCCTTTTCTTACGGGTGCAGCGGGTGGCACATTAGGCTACGACATAGGCGATCAATTTGCTCGCAATCCAGGATTTGCTTTAGATGACAAGTCATCGGCTGGTGACGAAGCTAAGGCAGATAAGCGTGAAGAGAGGAAAGAAGAAGAGAAATCAGCCGCATGGCAGCGTAAGGCTGGAAAGAATTCAGAAGGCGGCCTCAACTCCAAAGGCCGTGCTAGTTACAATTCACTTAGAAAGTGGAACTGCTAGTTTCACGCATTAACGAACAAGGATAGTTCAATGAGTCAAATGGATATGCGGCTTTACAACGCGGCAATGGAAAAGCTTGCAAATCTCGGCGGCTTGCAGGCGGCTTATGTGGCAGATGCCGCAGGGGCTGATGCAAGCGAGCGGGCTTCGCAACTGGCGGGAGATCGAGCCAGAGAAGACGAAGATGCTGGGTTGCTTGACGACATGTTTGGTCAGGCTGGTGACGGCAGCCGTATGATTAACAAGCGTAAGCGGCACGCTAACGCGGCTTTTGCTGAGAATGACGGAGCACGACTATTAAACGTAGTCGATCCCAGTAAGCTAATTACTGAGAGCCCCGATAAAACGTTGACCGGCCTTGCGATGCTCTCAGGTAAGAAAAACAAGGACAGGGAAAGTCGAGTACTGGATCAGTACAAGGACATCATTAAGAAGTACCAAGACCCTGTGAAGATGGACGGCGAGAAGACAACTCGTGAAACTCCATATCACCTGATGATGCAAGGCCAGCAGGCAGATAAAGACATGGACGTTGCTGGCCACAAACAGCAGCGTAAAGAAAAGCCGTTAAATTATTGGCTAAACCCTCTGGACCGTACGGGGCCTTTGAATGAGTTAGGCGACCGCTTGCAGCGTCGCATTGGAGCGTCGGTAGCTCAGCCTGATAGTGCTCTAGGTCGTTTTGGCATGGGAGCCGGAAACGTGGGTACGCTAGGCTTGCTGGGAGCACTTGCTGGTGGCGAAGACGCACAAAACAAATTGAGACGTTCTGCGGTGGATAATGAGATATTTGACGAGCATTCCATGCCTGAGGGAGCCGGCAAATCTAACAAATCTAAAGATGGCGATGGAGACGGAAAAGTGAACGACGGAACATCTAAAGAAAAAGAAGCCGCACTTAAGCCAGGTACAGAAGAGTTTAAAATGGCTGCGTTGGAGGTTGCAACCAAGGTAGCTGCTTATCGACGAGTGCAAGAAAAGCAGGCTCGAGTTCTTCGCATTAAACTTGCTACTCACGTTGTTCGCATGGATACACTTCGTCGGGAACTCGATAAGTACGATCCTTACCAGCTCAGCAAGAGTGCGGCTATTGGTGCTCACAAAACTGATCGCATGAAGGTCGCGGCTTTAGTTCGTCAAATCGAGTTGGAGAAGCAAGCTTTTCTTGGCGGCATACTTGGCGGAATTGGTCGTGGAGCTGTTCAAGGGGGTGTTAAAGCCCTTGGCGGAGTTGCAACAGGCGGACTGAAAGCAGGTGCAAAGGCTGGACTTAAAGGTGCGTACCAAGGAGCCAAAGCAGGTGCGAAAACAGGATTTGGCGTAGACAAGGCTGTTGGCAGGGCGGCCAGGGGTACCGCGAGAGGGGCAGGCCGCATAGCCGCGGCACCAGCGAGGATGGCCGGCAGAGCCATTCAGGGCGGAGCTCAGCACCCCAACGGGGTTAGAGCAGGTGTACGGTCTGGTTTAGCTCGAGGCTTTAAAAAGGACCCGTTAGCAGCAACGGCAGCGACTGCTCTTGGCGGAATGGCTGGCGGCATGGGCACCCAACGGGGCTATGACAAACACCTCAAGCAACCCATGCAACAAATGGCTCAGCAAGTACAGCAGATTCCGCAACAAGCCCAGCAGATGTATAATGCAGGCGAGGAGGCGGGGGGCAATTACTTCTCTAATCTAGGCAATGCGTTCATGGGCCAATAACCATGCCTTACAAGTCTGAAGCACAACGGAAGTACTTCAACGCCAACCG
>TARA_R110000851_G_scaffold96345_6_pt1 | contig 24371 bp, 4 predicted proteins | sample TARA_R110000851 | Tara Oceans TARA_R110000851 (sample SAMEA4397627) | marine metagenome | biome: Polar Biome; feature: [DCM] deep chlorophyll maximum layer (ENVO:01000326); material: water (ENVO:00002006), including particulate matter (ENVO:01000060) such as... | depth 17 m
ATATCAACGTGAGCAGCCTTCTGCATTTTTTTATGGTAAAGATTATGGTAAATACAGACGTAATGTGTCAAGTGATAAAATACCAAAAGATGCTATAGTTGTACCAGATCAAGCAGAAGGAAGACCGGGTATAACTATTTTTGATATTGAAGAAGCACAAAAAGATGCTGGGAAGCTTTATGACAATATGTACACTATGTTGAACAATACAGTGAGTGGTGCTTATTCAGGTGAAGCAGAACAAATTAAAGATCTTAGAGATGATGATCAATCTGTTAAAGGTGTTAGACCAGATTTAACTTTGGAAGGTGCTCAAGTAGGTTTTGAAGTATATGATCCAAAGGCAGCATGGATGGGTAGAAAACAAACTGGATTTGTAGCAGATTTAATAACATCACCTACATATACTCTTCAAGTTGATCCATTAAATATAAACAATGATCTAACTGCGGCTAATTTACTTAAAGATATAATGAAGCAAATACAGATTACACCTGATGCTAGTTTAACAATTCAACAAGGGAATTTAGCTTCTCAAGAAGATTTAGATCCTACTATGATTAATAATGAGTTTGCAGAAACACTTGTAAATAATTATTTTAGAGATATTATTAGTTTTAGCAGAAATCCTGATCAGTCAAAAACAGCAAATCCTGGAGCCACTATTTCTTATAGTCCTGGAGCTGGGGCATATGTAATTAATTTTGATGATAACTATTTAGAAAGCATGAAGGGTTTATATACAATAGGTGGAGATGATGCAACAATAAGTAATTTTAATTTAAATAAGTATCAAAATATTAGTATTATATTTGATAAAGATCAGGATATTAGTGTTAGATCAAGTGGTGAGTATAATTATTCTTCAGTTCTTTCTGGTATTAATAATAGTAGTAGTAGACAATATTCTAAAGCAATAGCAAATGGAGGGAATATAGCAGTTAACCAAGATTATAACGGTGATTATATTGCTAATGTTACTTTAAGACACTATGATTTAAATACAAAAGAATATGTAAATTTACCAGCGGTAAGTATGAATTTGAGTAATCAAATAATGGAAAAAACAGGAACAGATGATGTAATGTCATATATAGATTTTGAAGTATATCAATTGCGTGATTATATACAAAAAAAAGCAGAGGCTAATAATAATCTGTATAAAAAAAGTAATGCTGCCAATAACGCTACAAACTAAAAAATAAAATATAAAATGGCTCTACCTAATGAATCTAAGTTAGAACAAGAATCTAAAGAATTAGGAGGTGTTGATATAAACCCTTCTGTTAGATCTGATAATTTTGTTTTTCAACCATCAGATAGTTGGTTGGATACTCCAATGACTGAAGAATTTACTAAAGGTTTAAATCCTGATTATGTTAGTCAGATTGATCGTTATAGTGCTGTTATTAATCCTTATGCACCAAGTTCTTTAGCAAACTTTAATACACCTGTACCAGGTCAGTCTGTAGGTCAATATAATCCCGTTGCTCAACAAACACCACCGGATATGTCTACACCAGAAGGTGCTATAAGAAGTTTAGAATTAGCTGCAAATAAATCTTATACAAAAGAACAATTAGCTGATGTAAAACCAGTAATAGCAGATCCAATATATAGTTCTAGTAAGGCTACACAATTTGATAGATATTATAATCACCCTAAATTTGCTGAACTTGGATTTCACCCCTATGCTAAAAATGAAGAATACTATAATGCTAATTCTTCAATATATGAGGATATGTCTAGAATGTTTGGTCAGATGGGTCAACTAACAGGATCCGGTTTTATAAGCACATATAGAAGCATTGGAGATTTATTTGATTCAAATGATAATTATCTTAGTCAACCTGATCTTGAAACTGCAACGGAGTTTGAAGATGCTATGGCTATTGGTATGTCAACTAGAGAGGGTTTTGGAGGTTTTGCTAATAACATGCTTTTAAATACAGGGTATACACTAGGTATAATAGGATCAATTGCTGTAGAAGAGTTAGCACTTGCTGGTTTAACATACGCAAGTGGTGGATTTGCAGGAACTGCTGCAGCAGCAGGAACAGCAGCAAATCTTAAGAGATTAGGTCAAGTTATATCTAATTCTTTCCAACTTCCTAAATTAGCTAAGGCAACAAGAAATATGCTTAAAGGTTTGGATAAAGTTGATAACTCAAGAACTTTTTGGCAAGCTACTAAATCAGGTGATTGGGGTGTAATGGGTTCATTGTTTGCACCTGAGACAATGGCAGCTGTTAAAAATTTTAATTCAGGTAAAAATGCTGCTCAGAATTTAACCAATTTTGCTAAAGCTCAAAATGCATTTGGTGGGTTTTATAGAGATTTAAGATCTGTTAACTATGCATTAGCTGAAAGTAAATTAGAAGGTGGGTTAACTTTTAATCAACAGATTAAAAATGGAATGGCTATTGAACAAGCTAAAGATCCTCTTAACCCAAATATTACACCAGAGCAAATGGCGGATATAAGAGAAAAAGCTGAAAGAGCATCTTTTTCTACTATCATGATGAATGCTCCATTTATTTATTTATCTAACAAGTTAGTTCTTGATAATGCACTTGGAGGTTTTAATAAGTCTTTGGGTAGACTAATGAATGATAAAATCACAGGTATAGGAAGAAAATTAGTACAGACTAAAAAGACATTAGGTGCAGATGGAAAAATTGCACAAAATGTATTTGAGTATGCTGGAGATGGTTTAAAAGGTTTTACTAAAACACTAAAAGCTGCCGGAGTTAAAGGTAGTTTAAAAATGGGATTGGGTGCATCTGCCAGATACTTTGCTGCTAACTTAGCAGAAGGTATACAAGAGGTTGGGCAGGAAGCAATTAGTTATGGCACAAAGCAATATTATTCTAATTTACAAAATGATCCATTACTTGGTGGTATAGATATAAGTAATGCAGCAATATCATCTGCTGTGGATAGTCAATTTTCAGGTCAAGGTTTTGAAACATTTATGTCTGGTTTTTTAACTGGTGGTTTAGTAGCTGGACCTCAAAAGTTGATATTTCAGGCAATGCCTAATTTATATACTAGGTTAGCTACCCCAGAAAAATTTCAAGAATATAAAGCACAAAAAGAAGCATTTTATGATAGTGTTGTAGAAACTCATAATAAAGCTTGGAATGAAATGGCTGCTGACCCTAATGCTATATTTGATCCTAATAGATTAAATTTCTTAGTACAAAAAGAAGTTGCAGCAGAAATGAAAAAATCTGCTTATGAGAGTGATATGTTTGGGTTTACTGATGCAAAAGATTTTGGTAAATTTCAACAGATGTATACTATTATGCAAAATGGAACATCTAATTTATTTAGATCACAGTTAAATGACTTTCTTAATTTAACAGATGAAGAACTAATACAAGCATTTCCTGTTTCAAAACAAGAAGTAAAATCAGGAAAACTTAGAGCTAGAGTTCAAGACATGCTTATTCAAATAGATAAGACTGAAGATGCATATAATAAAAATAAAGATAGATTTGAAAATCCTTTTGATGCAAGTCAATTTAAAAAAGGAACAAGGGAATATAATGAGGAAGCTCTTAAACAAGTAGCATATGATCATGCATCTTATTTATATATGTTCACCGAAGATGGTTTTAATAGAGCATTGGAAAGAAGTGATGATATTTATAATGAGCTTGCATCTGATCCTATATTAGCTGAAATAGCTGCTAATGATATTACTGTATTATTAGATCAAGATTCTATTGATAATGAAGTTAAAATTTTACTTACAGAAATTGCTGTATTAGAAGATACTAAAGAAAATAAAAAACTTAAAAAACAAAAATTAGATAAATTAACAAGGTTACAAAATATTAATAGTATACTAACAGATAAAACTAATCTTACAAATAAGGGTGTTTTTGATCAAAGAAAAGTTGGTAAACTTACTAAAGCATTTGAGTCATACGTACAACATTTAGCAGATACAAAAAATAGTTTTGTAGATAGAGGTAGAATACAAGAAGTTCTTAAAAAAATTGTAGATTATAAAACTCTTAAGGGTAGAGCAAAGGTTTATGATAAAGCTATACAGTATTTGTCCGACCCAAATAAATTTAATGAAGTTTTTAAAAGACAATCTGAGATAAACAAAGAAATCTTTAAAAAGAATAGAACAGATATTAGAAAGAGAGTAGAAAAGTATGTTAGCAAAAATGAAGCTAATCAACTCTTAAATGATTTATTTACACTGGACGTTTACCCAGATGCAGAACAAGCAGAAAGATTTTTACAAACGGGAAATTCTGACTTTCTTAAATCATTCTATAATGAAAATGGAATAATTGATCCAACATTTGATAAAGAGTTATATGCTCAAATTCAAGATATGCTGGATAAATATAAAGACTTAACCAAGATAGATACAGTAGAGGAAACAGAACAACAAAAAGAAGAAGTTGTAGAAGTAAAAAAATCTACAGATAAAATTGATAAAGTTTTAGATGATGCAGAAGTAGATGCTCCAGCAAGTCCAACATTTGGATCAGATGAAAGTGTAAATCCTGTTATTAAAACTTTATTAGATAAGTTATACAAAACCTATAGACGTGATCAATTAGCATTAGGTAAAAAAGCATTGGGTCAAAAAGAATGGTTAAATTCAAAACAAGCTCAACTTGCTAATAAAGGTTATGAAGCAATAAAACAATTGTGGTATCAATCAATAAAAGAAGATTTTAAATCACCTAGTGAATTAAATAAAGCATATGAAACTGATAATGGATTTATAGAATGGTTAAAGGGTCAAGAAACAAATCCAGATGTAAGAGATATTCTTCAAGAAGCAAATTTATCTTTTTCAGATTTTTATAAAGTTGAAAGTACAGAGGATATTACGGATGATATAGATGTAGAATACTCAGGAAAGGTAATAGCTAGTGGTCCTGCTTATGTTGTTTTAGAACAAACTACAATAGGTGATGATGGTGCAGTAAATAAATTTTATCAAATAAAAACAAAAGATAATAAAGATATTTCTGAAGATATATTAAAGGTTGCAGATATTTCAGAAGGTGCTGTATTTTCTAATATTGATAAAGCTATTAAAAAACAAAAAGAATTAGAAGAATTAATTCCATCTGATTCAACATTTGAATTTGATGGTGTAGAATTATACAATGGTGCTGAAGTTATAGATGGGGATGGTAATAAGTTTGTTGTTACGTCTAGTAAAAATTCTTTAAATAAATACAAGAACCTTTCAATTATATCAAGTGATAAAATTAACTTAAAAGGTGAAGAAAGAAAGCAAGCTACTATAATCCTTAAGCCTGGTCAGTTTAAAAACTCATATAAAATAGAAGAATTAAACTTTAACAGACTCCCTAATAATGTTAGTAGATTAAGAATAGATGAACCTGTAAGACCCTTTGCTCATCAAAATGGAAGAGGAACAGCTAATCAAGAAACTAGAGAGCAGGCATCTAAAAGGTATGATGCTGTTATGGAAACACTTACTCCAGAAGAAAGAGCTACTATACAATTTATTGTAATGGTTAATCCTGCAGCGGGTAATATAATAGAGGAAGAATTAAAATATGAAGATAAAGAATCTAATCCTTTTATAAAAAGGGTGAGTGATTCATATATTATTGGAATTAGGATTGGGGATGCTGGTGTACAAGCTAAAGTAAATGCTGCATTAAAAGCAAAAGATATAAATCCAACAGATTCTGCTGATGGAATATTTGCATATATGCCCAATAATGGTGTAAAGATATTTAATAATAAAAAAGAAGAAATTGATCCAAGAGATATAGATCAAGAAACAGCAAATAATACTTTCTTTAGATCCAGCAAATCTGCAACAAATCCCCTTCAATCAATAAGAAATAACTTTGCAGTACAGGCAAGTTTTATACAATTTATTGAAAATAAACTGGGTGATAAGGATAGTGTAACTATTCCTTTGTATGAATTAGCAGAAGAAGCATTTACTTTTTCTTTAACAAGTAGATTTAATTTAAAAACACCATCAAAATCTTTAACGGATCTTGCTTATAATACTGTAGATGGTAGTTATATTATTTATGATAATAGAAACTTTACCCGTAAAGATGAGAATGGTAAAATCATTGTAACAAGAAGAAGTGATACAAAAACAAATATTGAAGATATTGATGAAGAAACAAAAATTATAGCACAAGTTAAACAGGATCTTGAGAATAGAGGCATGTATGATCTTGCAAGGAATATGGGGGCTTATGTTGCAATTATTAAATCACCCAATGGTGAATATACTCTTGCAGAATTAAAAGCTACATCTATGCAAGATTTAGAAATAAATGATTTTGTTAAATCACTTGTTGATAGAGCTGTAGAAACAAGAGAGGAAAATCTTGATGATCCTACTTTACCATCAAAAGCTAATAGAAAGAATTTAGGTTATAATGTTGATTTTAATGCTGACCTATCACAAAAAGTATTTATTTCAACTCAACCTGGTTATTCAATAGATATAAGTGTTGATCCAGGTGGGAGAATTGAATTTAATATATATGATAAACAAACACGTCAAAAACTTTTAGTACATACGTCAGGTAAATTAAAAGGTAAACCTAATCCAATTGTTATTAATCAAACTGATATTGAATCTGTAAATGCAAGTGAAAATTACTTGAAAGCACTTGATGATGTAATTACACAGTTTAATAAAACAGATATTGCAAAGAAGTTGGGCATTAAATTGGAAAGATCAAGTTTTAGAAAAAGTTTTAGTGAAGGTGTTAAAGCACAAGAAATAGTAGATGGTACAACTACTACACTTGATGATAGAGTAAGATTTGATTATAAATTAAATCTTCAACAAGATTCCTCTTATATACAAGCTTCTAGGAATGTACCAAGTAGTGCAGAAGAAGTTTCTAAAAAGACTGAACAAGAAAAAGATGATACTCAAACTTTAGAGGAGAAGCTTGCTGAAATGAGTGCTGCAGATGAAGCAACACCAACTAGTGAGTTAGGCCCTCTTACTGAAGAAGAGGTTATAGCTGTATCTACCCCTAGAAAGATCTTTAAAGATAGGCTTGATAGAATTAACGAATTTCTTCAAGGTAAAAGAAAAGCAACTGCCACAGTTAATGGTAATGGTTCATATACTGCAGTAATATATACAGATAAGTTTAGTGAAGTTGATGGTCTAGGAAGAGACATGAGGGATGGTGCTCAGGTTTTATTAACTCAGGAAGAAGCCAATAGAATGCTTCTTATAAAAGCTCAGAAGAAAATTAAAAAAATAACTTTGAAAGAAGCAGAAGCTGCAGAGCAAGAAGTTTTAAGAGATGCTTATACAAGAGCTTTAGAGCAATATGAGATAGTTGATGATGCTCCAATACTAGATATAAAAGAAAGAGTTGAGGCTTTTAATAAATCAAAAGCTACAACTGATACACCACAACAAACTAGTGAGGTTACAGAAAGTCCTGAAGTTAATTTTGAAGTAGAGAAACAAAATCTTAAAGATGCAATAGACGCTAGGAAAAAAGAAATTATTGCAAATACAGAAAGAAAAGATTTAAAGAATACACTTAAGAATGATAAAACTCTTAATGATCTTAAAAATAAATTAAGAGGTTTGCAGGCTAATAAAATTATTAGTCCAAATCTATCTATAACTGATGTAGAGGATATTAATGTATTTAAATCATGGGCTGCAAGTGCCTTACCTGATTTTATTTCTATAGATGATATTACTACTTTAGGTAATAATATGAAGGCTGGTGGTGTTAGAGTTGGTGCATTTGTTTTAGATGTTAATGATTTAGCTGAAAATATAAAAGTTAAAGGTACTATATATACTGGAGCTAGTAGCCCATATAGATACCATGAAGCATTTCACGGTGTGTTTAGAATGCTACTTACTGATGCAGAAATAGAAAAGTATTTAGGTCTAGCTAGAAGAGAGGTTAGAGAAAAGCTTAGAAAGGAAGGTAAAGACTTTAAGACTGAACTACAGAAATTTAGAAACTCAGCAGATACATATACAAATATGTCTGAGAAACGTCTTATAGAAGAATACTATGAAGAGTACTTAGCTGATCAATTTGAAATATTTAAGAAATCACCTAAACAAAGTACAACAAGTAGTGAAAATAAATCTTTATTTACAAGAGTTATAGAATGGATAAAAGCAGTATTGGGTAATTTTACAAGAAATGAACTTACTGATTTATATGAAAATATTGATGCAGGTAAATATAAAAGTGCAAGTACAGTTATAAATAGATTTACAGATGCTGTTGTCCAGGGAATTACAATAGAAGCAAATGTTCTTATACCAACTGAAGAGTTTGAAGTTAATGATAAAAAAGAATTTACATACTTAGATCCTGATGCTGCAAATGCTATGATTAGAAGTATGGCTGCTATTTATATAAGCAGAGAAGAGAAGAATACAAATACAAGTATAACTAGAAATGATCTTTTAACTGAGGTGATTAAAGATTTTAAACAGTTATATGATATAACTAGTGATGCAAACATAAATCTTAGTGTTGATCAAATAGATGCAATGTTAGAATATGATAGTGCATTTGAAAATTATGAAAAAGAAATAATTAATTCAGTTAGTAAATTTCTGTCTTTAGTTGATATAAGCCTTGAAGATCCAATATATGTTGCTGAATTAAAAGAAGATAGTGAAGGTCTTAGAAATGTTGATGATTGGGATAAAGATGCTTCTTTAATAGGAGGTTTTAGTTCTTTATCAGCAAAACTTAGAAGATATATTATGACAACTTCTGTTGAAGAGCGTGATATTTTTGACCATGAGGAACTAACTCCAGGTGAAAAACTTATTGTACCTGTAGACTTTAATGAAGCTTATAACGGCATGCTTAAAGCTGTAAAGAACACAACTGATGCTAATAAGATATTACAACAAATTTATTTATTTGGTCAAAATAATCCGCAGACTAATGCCGTTGCAACAAGGATATTTAATGATTTAGGTATTACTGAAGAAGATATTGCAAATAATACATTGGAAAATGGTGTCAAGAATCCATTATTTTTTAATGCATTAATTAAAGGTTTAGAAAATTTTAGAGTTGATTATTTATTTATTCATAGAAATGTTGATGGAAGAATTGTAACATATTCTGCTGCACAAAGAGATGATGCAAATTCTCAAATAGATAGATGGGGGCAAGCATACAGTACTATATTTAAATATAAATTAAAAATGAATCCCGCCTTTAAGAAAGAAGCTCTTTCATTTTTAGATACATTTCAAAGGGGTTTGAATAAAACTCCTAAAAAAATGTCTGATGAAAGTCTTTCAAAAAGATCTAAGGAAGCAGCAGATAAATTTAGAGAGTATTTAGGTATTAATATAAGCCGTCAATATATTGCTTATCATCTTGTACAAGGGATACAAGATTTAACACCTAATCAAAAGCTTTTAAAAGATGTTCATCAAGGTGTTAAATTAATTACTGAAGAAAATGTAAGTAATTTAAAAACTGCTGTTGAAAATAATGTATATATTTTTAGTACAAAAGATGCTGGAATGCAAGGTATTTTAAAACAAATATCTATTGCAAATGCACCATTTGATGAAACCGTTGGTGCTTCAGTTTTTAAGAACGCAGAAGGTAATTTAGTTTATGCTCACCAAAAGCCAACTTTTCATTTAAAAAGAATAGCAGCATTAAATGATCCCGCTAAACTTGAAGAGTTAAAACAAAATGATGAGTATTTAAATGATAATTTACTTTTAAATTCTTCAGCATTTATAGAATTATCTAGAGAAAGAAGATTAAGCGTAACAAGAATTTCTGGAGGAAAAAAGGGTAACATTAATATAACAGATGAAGGTTTAGAAGAATCAAGAGGTGAAGGTAAAGATTATGGTGATTTTACAGCTAAAGATTTTATCACTACTTTATTGAATAGTTATACAGATTCATTTAATTCATCTACAGGAAAATTAGATGCAACAGTTTCTATTGAAGATGCTGATGGTAATATTATAGAAGAAGCTCTTTCACCTGTACTTATAAGAGTAATTGAAGCATCTAATACTGGAGATATGACCAAGCTTCCTGTAATTAAAGCAGTTAAACTAGGATCTAAAGGTAGTATTGAGCTAACAGATGAAGCTCTTGATGGATATTTAAATAATATTAAAGCTGAGTTTGAAAGAATTAAAAGAGAGTCTAATGAAGAAACAAAGACTTCAAGAAAGATTGTAGATTACAATGATGGTGCAATGCGTGCACTTAAGTTTAATCAAAATGCATCATTACTTTCTCCAGGTAAACTTATAGATACCTATACCAAGTCTGTTAAATTTGTTACTTCAGATGCACAGTTGAGTAGAGTCAGAGAAGGAAATCAAAAAGCATTATTTTATAATAAAGATGTTGCTACAAAGATTATTAAGTTTACAGATACAAATGAAGTTAGGCAAGCACTTATTCAAGAAAAAGGTAAACCCGGTAATAAAGCAATACTTCCTGTAAAAAACTTAGGTTTAGTAACTGTTACTAATCTTAATAGAGAAGAGATCTTTACTTTATTAGGTGAGGCGGTATCAAATGAAAAAACTAAAATAGCTAAATACCCTGTGAAAATTGGTGAAGCAACTTTTTACACAGAGTCAAATGATTTAAGAAAGTTCTTAAAGGGTCAAATACCAATGTATATTTATACACTTGACAATGAAGTAGTAGATACAACTGATACTTTAGAACAACCAACAGAAGAAACTGCTGAGGTTACTCAAGAACCTGTTATTAAATCAACAGATTCAAGAAACTGGAAAGAAGATATAGAACAAGCAATAGCTAATGATCCTACATTATCTTTTGATGAGGTTATTGATTCTTTAGGTGGTATGAAAATTTTTGAAGAGTTTTTAAAAAATAGACTTGAGCTTGAATTTCAAAACTTTAATAAAAAATTAAACTCCATTTCTACAGATGCAGATTTAAGCAATTATATTAGATTTGGTCTTACTAATAAATTTGGTGATAACACGGGAGTAGTAGCTAAATCCAATAATCAATTAAATCTTATAGATAATAAAGAATATAACTTAAGACAAATATTTTTTAGCAATAATTTAAATACTATAGCAATAAATCAAATATTACTTGGTGATACTGCAATAAGTTTAAAAGATGCTGTGGATGCTGTAAAAAGAGCTAAGATGCAAAATGCTGCATATGATAGTGCTGCTAGTATAATAAGTGCACCAGAGTATGCTATTGAACACCCACTTCAACAAATGAATTTGTTTGCATTAACAGAACCAAAAGCTGCTGCAACATTTAATGAAGGTGAAATAGATTACGCAGATGCACAGTTGTGGATGACAACAAAAGCATTTAGATATATGTGGTTTGGATTTGGTAAGCTTTCTGCTTCTCAAGCAGAGTTATTAAATAAGGTAGACGCTGGTGAAGATATATCTTATGAAGAGCTTCTGGGTAATGCAGATAAGTCAAATGAAAGCTATGCTAAGATAAATGCAATGCTTAACTCTAAAAAGCTTGTGTACGGTGATGGTCAAACTTTTGTTAAGATGTCTGCTTTTACTCTTACTAAACAATATACATCAAGACAAGATGAGAATGGCAACTGGGTTGCTAAAGAAAATAAAGTTGAGCTCCATAACTTAAGAGAAAGAATGGAGAAGTTTGAAGCAGAACAATGGTCAAAAGGTATTGGTACTATTGCTATGGCTGCTCCTGTATCTGCTCTTAAGATGATGAAAGAAAATGTTCAGGATATTAATGAAGCATTATCCACTGATGTTGCATTTACTGAAGATCAATCTATGCAACTAGATGCTAATTTTATGGGTCTCCAAACTATAACACCATCTAATAAGCTTATAGTAACTGATGCAACACAGATTAAAACAATTGTAACCTCTGAGCAAAAAGATGATACTGAAGTTATTATTGATGGAGAACCAACAACAATAGGTGCAATAAGAAAAAGTTATAATGGTGCTATTAAACAAAGAGTATCACTTAAATACATAAACAGGAGAAACTTACTTTTTGATTTTGATATAGAGTATGCTATGGATTTATTAAAAGAAAGTGTTAAAGAAGGTGATATAAAACCTGATTTATATGTTTATTTAAATTATGCACAAGCTGGATTGGAAGCATCTAATGCTACAAGTAATATCTTAGAGATGTTTTCTTTAGATGAAAACGGAGAGCAAAAGTATAATCTTAATAATCCTCAAACAGTTAAAAAGTTTGAACAATTGTTTTTATCATTCTTTTCTAAAGGAGTACTAAGTGAAAAAACAACGGGTATGAGCATGACTCTGGTTTCTGATTTAGGTGTAAGAGTTTACAGAAGAGTTCTTTCTGTTGATGAAAATGGAATGCCTGATAGACAAGAAGTAATTAGAGAAGATGTTTGGGATAGAATGTCAGATAAACCTGAGATTCTATTTAATATTGATGACGGTGCTTCTAAAGCAGCTGATTCAAATTTAAGTGGTTTAGAAGCTGCAGTTGAAGAAGCAGGTTCTGAAGGTGTTGTTATCCTTGACCGTTTAAGATCTAACTTAAAAGATTATGACTCAAAAGGAGAGTGGACACGTCAAAGATATTCTGAAATGATCATACCACCTCATCATACTGAGGTTGGTGATTTAATTGCAGATACTAATGCAGCTATTCCTGAAGCTGTAGCTAAAATGTTTGGAGTACGTATTCCATCACAAGATAATCATTCAGCAGTAAATTTAAAAGCTGTTGATTTTATGCCTGGGTTTTATGGTTCTTCTGCAGTATTTGCTAGAGAACTTATAGAAATATCAGGTGCGGATTTTGATATTGATAAACTTTACATTCAATCAAAAGATTTTTATGTAAAAGATGGTGAATTTATTGAGTATGGTAAAGCAAATACTGCAGAAGGATTGTATGTTGATTATATTCAAGCAGTAAACAAAAATGTTAATACAGCTGGATCAAGTCTTAATCAAGCACTTTTAAAACAAAAAAATTCAGGTAGTTCAAGAGGTTTATCTCTTGCTGAAGAGTCAACAGCTAGTGATGACGGTTTTAATGAAAATGCAATTAAGGCTTTATCTGTAACTGGATTACCAATTAGTTTTGAAGAGTATTTGGAATACAAAGAGCAATATAATAATGAACCTTATTCTGAGGCAATAAATAATAAAATAGTTGATTATAAATTTGCTTTAATTGGAAATGAGCATGTAACTAATACACCTGGAAGAGAAGTTGCAATATCACATGAACCTGCAGATACTAAAGTATTAGAAAATTTATTAGAAGATTTAGCAGAAGATATTCCTTATTTTCAAAATGTACTTGATAATGAAGAAATGGATGTGGATAATCTATTAGGTCAGGTTTTAAGTTTTGCTGCTAATAAAGAAGGAGCAAAATCAATTGGATCAGTTGTACTACCTAATTTATATCTTAATCTATTACAGGAATATAAAGCTAAAGTGGGTTCTGAAAAATTAGGAGCTCAAAAAACAACTATCAATCTTAAACTTAATGATTTAAATTATAATGACTTTGGCATTACTGAAAGTTCAGATGGTAATAGAACGCAGTATGTGTTATCTGCTTTAATTACAGCAATGACGGATAATGCTAAATTAAGATTATCATCAAAACTAGGATTAAATAAGGATGCATTGGCTGTTGTAGCTAATATGACAGCATTAGGTGTTCCTATTAAAACATCTATTTTATTAATCAACCATCCAACAATAAAAGAACTTTATTTTAAAGCTATAAATAAAGAGCAACCAATGGATCCGGGTATTGGTAAATTAGTAAAAGACAGAATAGAATTACTAGAAGAAGCATTTGGTGATTTAGAATCTGTTTCAGTAATGGATCCACTTCTGTCAAGTGAAATAGATGATAATTTACTTGGTATAGATAAAGACAATATAGCAAAGAAAATTAAGGACAATGAGTTTACACGTGAAAAAGCAATTAAAGAATATTCTATATTAAAGCAATTTCAAATAGCTCATGATATTAAAGATTATACTAGTAAATTAGGTGCTGTATTTAGTCTTACTAATGGTTTAGGAAAAGATGTATCTGCTATTAATAAAACAAGTGCTGATGTTAATGATTTAGGTTTAAATTTAAATAATGCTGAGTACAAAAAATATACTGAAGAAAGAATAAATAAAGGTTTACCTGTAATTGATGTTAGAGATTTATTTAAAGATACATGGCAAGGAGAATATCTTAAAATTTTTAAAGAAATAAAAGATAAGATACTACCTAATGTAATGTTAACTCAAACACAAACTTTTCAAGATCTATATGACCAGGTTATTTTAAACATGAATGATTATTCATTAGATGAAAAAACACTTGAAAAGATAAGAATTGATTTATTAAGTTATTTAACTATCAAAGCATATGATCAAAAACTTTTAACTGAGGATTCTAAATATGCTGGTTCATTAAGTAATGGTATTATATATCCTCAATTAGAAGGTGAAAAAATTACTGAGGTAGTAGAAAGATTAAGAAAGAGCAATCCTAATAATTTCTTTTTAGATTCCTTTGTAGTACTTGAAGGTTCAAATGATGAAGGAAATACTACAGGGTTAAACCTTGCAAATGCAAATACTTTTAATAATTTAAGTGATAGCAATAAAGTTAATCTACAGTCATCATTTGCTAAACTTTATGGTGAACTTGAAACAAGAGCTGATGCTACTAAAATTATTCATTATATAATGGTTAAAGATGGTTTTTCATACGGCTATCAATCCTTATTAGATGCACTAACTCCTTTTACTTTTGAAACATTCTTAAGTCAAATTGATACTGCTGAAGTAGCATTAAGAGGTAGATCTGAAGATGCTTTATTTAAGCAAACATTTGGTTTTAACTATGATGAAATGGTGGATGATTTCATTAAGGGTTATTTAAAAAATACAAATAACAAACTTAATTTAAAGAATAACTGGAGTATTGGTGCATATAATCCTGTTGTGACCAATATAGATGTTCAAGTATCACTTTATAAAAATCATATAGTTTCTATAAATACAGATACTTTATATATATTTGGGGATAATGAAGCAGAAAATGGAAAAGATGGTAATCGTTCTATAAGAGATTTGGGTAATACTGCTAGAATAGTATATAAAAAGAATCTTGCTGATACAAAATCTAATTATTATACAGAGACAGATTATGATAACTTTATACAAACTTATGAAGAATCTTTAGATGCATTAGAGAACTTAATAAGTGAATATGATAAAGTTGTATTTCCTAAATACTTAATACCACAAAGTGAAATTAAAAATGTAAAAGAGAATAGTCCTGCAATATTTGAATATTTACAAGAATCTTTAAAAAATAGATTTGGTTATGATCTATTGGGTGGGAAAAAGGTTTCTAAAAAAATAAGTAAAAACATAGAGAAAACAGAAGTGTTTATTGATGAAAGCGGTGATAAAGCAAGACTTAAAATAAATACATACCCTGGTCAAAAGATTACAGATACTGCAGATGTTATGGATTTACGTAAACCAAATGTAAATAAGCAGAAAAAGAATACGTATACAAACTTGAAGAAAAAAGGGTTTACTCCTGAAAATATACAAATTAAAGGCACCACTTACCTAGAAGTACCTGTTCCATTAGTAAGAAGAATAAATGTTGGAACCACGGAAGCTCCTAGATATAGATATTTTGTATTAGATAAGTATCAAAGTGTTGTACCTAAAAAAATGACAGCGTCACAATTACCAACTGCAAATTATGCTGAGTATATAGAATTTGAACCACAGGGATCCCGCAGTCAATGGGCAGCAGGTTTTATGTTTGCTGGTAATGTACCTACATCAAAAGAAATTAGAAATTTTGTAAAAAATTCTACTGACCAAGATTTTGATCCTGAAATGAATTTGGATTATGATTTTGATATGATGGATAATACATTACCAAGTGAAGCTATAACTGCAGGTGCAAGTGTGGAATATGATGGTGAATCTATTAAAATTGATGGAAAAAATCCTGATAATATAACTGAAAAAGATGTTGAACAAATTGCTAATGATAATAATGCTGAATTTATAGAAAGAGAAATTACAGATGAAGATGTTGATGCAGATAATGAAGCATTGTCAAGTTTAATAGATCAGTTAGGTACACCTAAAGAAAATAATTATCCTACATTAACTGAATTTTGGGATAGCAACATACAGTTAAATAAAGAAAATAAAGCTAAATTAGCAGATAATAATATTAATGATTTAGATGATTTTATAAAAGCATATGAAAGTGGCATTTATGAAAATGAGGAAACATTTATAGATCAAATTAAAAAATGTAATTTATAAGTTATGGCAAAGTGTCCAAATAGAAATACAGATGAATATAAAGTTTTAAAAGAAAAGTTTAAAACTAATATTGCTACAGATAATATCATAAATACATGGCAAGATCTTAATAAGTCTGAAAATTTTCCAACATTAAAAGAAGCTGTTGATTTTAAAAAAAATCAAAAAGTTTTTTATTCATTAAAGCAAAATGAATTTGCGGAGGCACTATTAGCTAATTTAAGCAGGCTTCAGTTTATTAGTAAGTTAGGAGATAACTACTATGTAAATAATTCTGATAGAACAACTTGGGATCCAAGTACATGGGAGTATAATGAAAAAATTTTAGAGAAGAATTTAAAATTTGCTAAAAAATATTTAGATATAAATAATATATCACCGGAAGCTGTTGATTTTGTTAAAACAGAAAAAGCATATAAAGTAGTTGTTAAGAAAAATATATTTTCACCAGCTGATGAGATAAATGCAAAGAAAAATAGAACATCCCCTCACTCTAATAACTTAATAGTACACCTACAAAGAATATTCCCTCAAACAAATATTGAAATTGTTTCTGTAAAAGTGGCAGAGGAGTATTATAATTCATTACCTGAAGAGCAAAAGGCAAGAGCACCTTTTAAAGATATAAGATCTTTTTATGTTAATGGAGAAGCTGTATTAATTAAAGGACGTACAAGTAATGAAACAGCTATAGAAGAAGTATTACACCCTTTTGTAGATGGTTTGTTTATAGATAACCGAGAATTATTTGATGGACTATTGGAAGAATCTAAAATTAATTTTCCAGTATTATGGCAAGGTATACAAGATTCATATACTAATAGAAAAGGATTTAATGATACAGTAAGAGAACTAGAATTGGTTACTCAAGCATTATCTAGACATTTTAATAATGAATTTGAGAAAACACCTACAACATCTTTTAAAAATAAAATCAAACAATTTTTAAAATGGTTCAGTGGTATTATTAAAAACTTTCATCAGTATCTTACTGGTAGACCTTTAGTTATAAAGCCTGCAAGTCTAAAAGAGAATGCAAAACTTACAGACATAGCAAAGCTTTTAAATACATCTGATATAGAGTTTAGGATGGAAAGAATTATTGATTCAAAAGTTAAGTATAGTCTTACACCTGAAAAAGAAAGTATTATAGAATTTGCATTATCACAAACTGTAAATGATCATCAAGCCAATGTAATTAAAAGGTTATTTAATACTGCAATGCTTGATGAAGCAGAGTTTGATAACTTAGTTGCTGGAGTTTCTCAGCCTACTGAATCTGATAGTCTTGTGGCATTTGATAAAGCTTCACATACATACGTAGATGTTGTAACAGGTGAGCCTTATTTATCAGCAACAACTGCTATTAAAGGTGGAATGACTCAAGAAAAACAAAAAGAAGTTGAGTTAAATTTAGAAATAGGCAATGAGTTTGATATGATTTTAGATGCTATTATTTCTAATAAATCATTTGATGCTATAAAAGATAGTATTAAATTATTAGATCCGGTAAAAGCAGAAATTGCATATAACAATATGTTAAGCAATATTAGAATGTTAACTGCAGATGGTGGAGTAGCTATTCCACAAGTTATTTTATATGATAAAGAAACACAAATTGCAGGCACTGCGGATTTATTAGTTATTACAAAAGAAGGTAGAATTAAAGTTTTGGACCTTAAAACAAGTAAAAATTTTGTAAGAAATAATGAAGGTTATGATGGAAAAAAATGGGAACTAGAAGGGCCTAGAGAAGAAACAGTTAATGGTAAAAAAGTAATTGTACCCGGTTCACTGCTAAAACAAAAAGGTGTAGACAGACTTTCTACAAAACAACAACATAACTTACAGGTTAATTTATATAGAAGAATGCTTGAAAATATGGGTTATGAAGTTGACCAAAGTGATTGGGCTGCATCTACATTTCATATTAAAGTAGATATAGAAGGTAAAGGGAAGGATCAAAAGTTCTTAGGTACATTTGAAACGGATGATTGGATTCCTCACCCATCTTCTCAAAATATAGATAAGGTTAATATGCTAATACCAAGATTCACTGATGTAATTGCAGAACAAGAAATAAATGAATCTAAAGAATTATCAGATGATACACCTGTAGATATGAAGAACATACTTACAGATGATGAGAAGATACCAGAAAAATTAAGTGATTACACAGAATACTCTGTAATTTCAGGAATATTAGATGATTATAAAGGTGCCTTAGTTACTCAGCAAAAAGCCATAGATATGATTAGGAGTAACATATACATGGATAGAAGTAAAAAAGAAACAAAAGAATATATTATGAATTCTATTGCTGCTGTAAATGTAGCAAAAGGTGAGGGTCCTAAAGCAAGAGCTGCATTATACACATCCTTTTTAACAGATGCATTAAAACAAATTAGAAGTTTTACAGAATATGTTGAGGATCCTAAAAACTTTAGTGATCCTGCTTATATAGGTTACGTTTTAAATTTTGATAGATTTATAGAAACATACCGTGGATTATATTCAATACAAAAATCAGATGAATTAAATGCAACACAAAGATCATTAGTTCTTAATTTACAATTAGAACTTAATAAACTTGAAACCACTAAAACTAGCGGTGAGGGATTAATTGATCAAGCTATTACAAATTATGGTAGAGAGGTAATAAAAAGTAAATCTAATAAAGATTTTGGAAAGGAAGAGTTAGATGATCTTTTGATGTTTGCTAAAGACATTAGCATGGGAGAATTTTCAACAGGTGATTTAGCTACATCTTCTGATACTATTTTAGCTGTTATGGATAAAATATACAAAGCTAAAAAACAACAGTTATTAGATAGATTGCAAATAAGAGATGAGATTATAAGACAAAAAGCATTTAAACTTCAAAAACTTTCTCCTGAAAAAGATCCTCAAAAACTTTATCAGTTTATGATTGAGTTTGATGAGAATGGTGAACCTACAGGTGAGTATGTAAAGAAGTTAGGTAAAAATTATTATGGTAAATTAAAAGAATTAAGATCACAATTTTTTGATGATAATGGTCAATGGCTCAAATACAGAGATGTAACTAATATAGAAGATGCTTCAAAAGAAGATATAGAATTTAATATAAAACTAGCTAATGCAAAAAAAGAATTTTCTGATTTTTGGAGAGCTGAAACTAAAGGTCCTGATGGTAAACCAGCTAAAGGTAATTATCATTACTATTCTGAAGAGTTTAAAAAAGAAAGAGATAAGTTTGAATACTTTTCACCTATTGGAGAACATGGCGTATGGAGAAAAAGATCTGCAGTATCATCAAGAGCTTATGCTAGATTTCAAGCTAAATATTATGAAGAAGTAGACTACATAAAAGCTGTAAGAAAAAATGGAAGACCAACGGGGCAGATTGTTAGAGATCAAAGCATGCCCGTACCTAAAAGAAAATATAGAATTGCCAGAGAAGAAGCTAAAGATGGTACTCCATTATTGAGTGAAAAGTATCAAGCAATAATGAATAATACTGATACAGAGTTAGGTAGAGCACAAAAAGATTTTTATGAAACATTTGTAAGAATTTATGAAAAAGAATTATTAGAGAAATTACCTATGGGGCAAAGAGGTCAAATGCTTGGTAAAATTCCACTTATAAAAGCAAGAATGTTTCAAAACTTAAAAGATAAACCTAATATTGTAACAAGGCTTTGGACCAAAATGAGTAGGGGTATAGATAATTTGATTACTGAAACATCTCAACAAAAGGTTATTATTACAGATGAGGCTGGTGATCTTGTAGATTCTCTACCTGTTTTTTATACAGGTAATGCTAGAAATGAAGAAGAACTAAAAAATATACTAGCTGAAATTGATGCATTAGATAAGGAAAGAAAAGAAGGTAAAATAAAAAAACGTGATTATAAAGATAAAAGAAAAGTTTTAAAAGCTAAACAATCTAATATACAAAACAAACCTTCTCTTGGTGAATTAAATTTAGATTTAGGTACTGCACTTATGAAATTTAATGGGATGGCAGAACATTATGAAACCATGAGTGAAGTTGAGGATACACTGAAAGCTTTAGTTAAAGTTATTGAAAAAAGAACTTATACAGATACTACTGATACAGAAGTTTATAAAAAGATTAGAGATAAAGCTAAAAATGTTGGTGCAGGTAAATACAGAATTGGTAAGCCTGGTACAGATTCATTAGTTCTTTCAAGAGCTAAGAAATGGATGAGTATGGTTTACTATGATAATGAACAAATAACTAAAGGTTTCCTATCAAAAGTTTCTGATGGTCTTATTAGTGTTTCATCTCTTTCTTATGTTGCATTTAATCCATTTGGTAACTTTAATAACTACGCTCTAGGTAAAATAAATAATAATATTGAAATGTTGGGTGGTAGATTTTTTAGTAAGGAAGCTTATATGCGTGCAGTATGGGAGTATAATAAAAGGGCAATCCCAAATCTTATTGAAAGAACAGCTACTGGATCAACTATGAATCAGCTTGGGGATCTTGCTACAGGTAATGTATTTAATCTATCTAAAAACAATGCTTATGATCCACAAAAACCTTTAAGTAAATATGAAGCATTTGTTGACTATCTAAGAATGATGGATCCTTCAACGGATATACGTGAATCAGGTAAGCAAGCAGATAAAGCTATAGATTCTTGGTTAAAAAAAGCATCAGAGTTTGGTTATATTTTACAAGATGCTGCTGAATATAACGTTCAGAGTAAAGCTGGTATGGCTATAGTCATAGATACTAGAATGTATAATCCTGAAACTGGAGAAGACTTAGCTTTATATGATGCTATGGTATTTGATGGTGAAACTCAAGAGTTAAAAATGAAGGAGGGTTTTACTCAAGTTCTTAAGAAAAACGGACAGAAGGTAGATTTTAATGATGATTTTAGATATGACTTAAGGAATGAAATACGTGAGGTAAATAAACAAATTCATGGTAACTATGCTGCTGAGGATAGAATGGTTATACAATCATATGCTGTGGGTAGATTAGCTGCACAATTTCACAAATGGGTAGCACCAGCTATAAAAGCAAGATTCCGTGAAGAATACTTTGATGAAAACTTGGGTTGGATGGAAGGTAGATATAAGTCAGCTCTTTCATTTTCTGGTTATGCACTTGGTCAAATACGTAAAGGTGAAATAGACTTTACAAACTATGGTAAAGGTTTTCTAGAAGATCAAGGTTATCAAGGTGATGGAAGTCAAACTGATCAAAAGGCTACTAATAAACTTCTTAATACATATAGAACGTTAGGAGAAATAGCAATTATACTTGCAACTTTTGCTACATCAGAAATACTTATAAAGTTATTTGCTGATGATGATGATGATAGTGAAAATGAAAAAAGATTTGAAAACTTCATGATGTATCAAGCTAATAGAACATATAAAGAATTAATCTTAATGATGCCAATAAGTCCTGATTCATGGACTCAAATGTATCAAATGGCAAAATCACCTATAGCAGCAACAAGAACATTAGGTGAATTAGGGGAAGCATTATCTCTTACAATGCGGACACCAGTGGCTATGCTTTACTATGATGATAAAAAATTTAAAGGTAATAGTGATTTTGTATATCAAAGAAAACCTAAAAAAGGTGATTTAAAAGTAGCAAAAGCTTGGAAGGATGTAATTCCACTTGTTTATACATTACAAAAATGGGATAACTTTTCTCAAATGAAAGATTTCTTTATTAAATAATATTTATGAAAATATTAGAATTAGTTTTACAAAATACTAAAATCATTTTGTGTGCTGTTATAATGTTTTTATTTATGTTGCTTTTACGTCAATGCAATTCAACAAGAACTGCTAAGGAAGAAGTAACACGAATAACTAACAATCAACTAGCACTCAATGATACCATTGTACAATACATAGACAAGAATGGTATTTTGAATGGAGAGATCCGAGGACTGCACTTAAAGCTAGATGAACTTGATGACACATTGCAGTATGAAAAAAACAAACCACCTATCACGATCATTGACTATGTTACTGAAATACGAGATAGCATTGTATTCATACCTAGCATTGATACAGTAATTATGCAACAAGATGGGACCTTTTTACAAAGCATATCTTTCCTTGACAGCTCTAAGTTTAAGAAGAGTAGTAGAGTTATAAGTTTTGAGATACCCGTGTGGAGCAAAGATAGTATACTACGCACAGGAGAAACTAAACTTAATTTAAGTCAGGACATCTGGTTAGAGGCAAGTATTTCAAAAGACCTAAAAACTAAGGAAGTGTTTGTGCACCTTAAAACAGATTATCCTGGTGTAACATTTAATGATGCACAGGGTATATTAGTTCAGAATGATAAGCAACTTAAAAAGTTCTCATATAGCCAACGTAAACAGTTTGGGTTAGGTATACAAGTGGGTGTTGGTTATTCTGACCGTATACGGCCTTATATAGGTATAGGATTGCACTATTCTCCAAAGTTTCTACAGTGGTAATTTAAAACATCTCCTTAATATCATATTTGTTCCTTACTTTAGAACTAATAGGAATAGGATCACCTTGTTCATCTATACGTACAAATGTTATGTTTGTTGACAAGATGATATGTTGTTTACCATTATATACATTATGAGATCTAGCTTCTAGCTCTAACTCTATGCTTGTGTTATTTATTTGTTTTACACGGCCATATATTTTTAATAGTTGACCTTCTTTTGCTGCTTTTTTAAATACGCATTTATCAATTAATACAGTAACCATGCGGGGTGTATCACAACATTGAGATGCAAATCCTGCAGCACTAGCATCTAACCAAGCTAATAGTTTACCTCCAAAGAGATTACCATGAAAACCTAAGTCAGACTTCTTTATTGGATGTGTGTTTAATAATTCCATATTTTTTATTTTAGTAAAGGGGAGCGTGAACTCCCCTATTAATTAACCCTCACAACTAGAGCACTCAAGTATATTCCTTGAGAATGCTTGTGCAGAGCTTTGACTAAATTGATAATATAAAGTTTTTACACCCTCTTCCCAAGCACTTAGATACAATTGATTTATATCTCTAGCTGGAATACTAGGGTGAAGCATTAAGTTTAAGGACTGTGATTGATCTATAAACTTCTGCCTTTGAGCCGCTTGAAGAATGATTTCTTTTGGTGAGATCTCAATAAATGATTTAAATACCTCCTTAGTGGGGAAATCAAGATGCTGAACGGAACCATCTTTTTTGAGTATATCTTCCCATACCTCAAAGGTATTTAAACCATACTTATCAAGCTCACATTCTAAAAACGGATTCTTGTATATAGTTTTAGACTTTGCTAAATCTTTAATAAAATAATTTGACTTAATAGGTTCTATGCCCATAGACACTTGACCTAAAATAAATGAACTAGACTTTGTAGGAGCAATTGCAATTAAAGTAGTATTTGCATAACCCTCTCTAATACATTGAATACCAGCAGTTTCAGATAACTCTCTAGAAGCAGCTTCAGATCTTTCTTTTAATGTTTTAAAGATCTCATGGTTTAATGCTTTAGCTTGTAGTGAATCAAACTCAACTAACTTAGATTGAAGCAATGAGTGATAACCCAATACACCAAGACCTATGGCCCTGTGTTCTTTTGCAAAGTTATAAGCTCTCTTCATACCGGGCATTACCTTAGACTTTACAATAAACTCCTCTATCACTGCATTTAAAAACAGTGTATATGTCTCAATAGCATCTGTATCTTTTAACTCATCCCAGTGAAGTAGGTTAATAGAGCCTAGACAACAAACAAAAGAATTATAACTATCTGTTGGCAATTGAATTTCAGAGCATAAGTTTGATGCTGTGATCTCCATGCCTAATTTTTTATAGGGAGAATTGTTATTACTATTGTCCTTGAACATTATGTAAGGAAAACCAAACTCATTTCTTCTTTGAATTATCTTAGCCCATACTTTACGTTTATCTTCATCACCTGCTTTCATCTCTTCAAGCCATTTGTCCGTGACAGTGACACCATACTGTAAGTTTTGTATT
>TARA_R110000851_G_scaffold52690_11_pt1 | contig 24365 bp, 27 predicted proteins | sample TARA_R110000851 | Tara Oceans TARA_R110000851 (sample SAMEA4397627) | marine metagenome | biome: Polar Biome; feature: [DCM] deep chlorophyll maximum layer (ENVO:01000326); material: water (ENVO:00002006), including particulate matter (ENVO:01000060) such as... | depth 17 m
TTGGGAAGACGCATTTACTTTTAGTAGGTGGGGAGACGGAGAGTGGAGGGCAGTTCTTAACCGAGGGAAAAAGCAGAACTGCGACGGTCACAGGTTCTTTCCCTCGATGGGCAACGAACTTGCCAACGTGCTTAGGAGCAAGCCGACCTACATGCTAGGCATGCAAGGCTTTTCTATGCGGCTTTATGGGAAGCCTATTCAGCGGTTTATAGAACAGAACAAGCTTACAGATCTACGGTGGTACACTTCTGACGTGTTTCACTACGGAGCAATCCACGAAGGCATGCCGGACATTCTTGATGCCGTCAACAGCCGTAAAGTCCTGGTCGTAGGTCCTCCGCATTTGAAGAAGCTAAACAAGGCTGGTCTAAAGTACTGGCAGTTCGTCGAGGTACCTCCGCGGAACAACTACCTCGTACTCGACGAGACATACAGTAAAATCTTGGCAAAGATTGAATCAGAGAAAGAGCCGCTGCTTATTAGTTTGTCGGCCAGCATGCCTGCCGAGTTGTTGTGCGATAAGCTACACGCTCGAGTAGGGAAGAAACACACAATCATTGACTTCGGCTCTTTGTGGGACCCGTTGGTTGGTGTAAAGTCTCGAAGTTATATGCGTAACAAAGATCCTTGGGTTAAGAAGGGTAAGCCTAGATGAGAGTTATATTGACGGGAGTTGGCGGTTTTATTGGTGCTCACGTTGTTCGGTGGATATTGCAAAACACCGAGTGGGATTTAGTGGGGATAGAAAGTTGGCGTCCCCAGCACGTCAACAGTTCTAAGCGGTTGCAGGACGCTATGTCAGATCTGACATACGAGCAGCGTAGTCGTTTTACTTTGCATCGGTGGGATTTGACCCACGAATTTACGCCGCCAGTCTTACGTCAGATATTCTGCAAGGAAACTGACGTAATCATCAGCATGGCCAGCGATAGCCGCGTAACATACAGCGTCGAAAACCCTGGGGAAACCTGGTTCAACAACACTCAAATTGCCTACAACATGTTGGAAATGGCTAGAAAGCATCCACCCAAGATGTTTATTCAGGTGTCTACCGACGAAGTTTACGGTGATGCAGGGTGGGACAATCTCGGTCATCACGAATGGGACACGATATTACCTAGTAATCCTTACAGTGCTAGCAAAGCAGCACAAGAGGCTTTGGCAATTAGCTACTGGAGAACGTATAATGTACCTGTAGTGATAACGAACACGATGAACGTTATTGGTGAGATGCAGGACCCTGAAAAGTTCTTACCACTTGCCATAAAAAGAATACAGGCAGGAGAGCCTATGACTTTGTTTGGCGAGAAAGACGGAAAGACAACTTCTCGCCGAGTATGGCTGGACGCTAAGAACATGGCGGCAGCCCTTGTCCACATTATCGACAAAGTCAAACCAACACTTTGTACGGAAGCAGAGTCTCGTCCAGACAGATTTCATGTCATCGGGGAAACCGAATTAAGCGTTGGAGAGTTAGCCCAGAAGGTTGCTGACAAGCTTGACCGCCCATTGAAAAAGAAAATAGTGCAGGGAGATAAGATACGGCCCGGCTACGATAGAAGATATGCTTTGGTGGACAATAATCTTAAAGCTACGGGGTTTAGTCCACCTTTTACTTTTGACCAAACACTGGACCGAATTATAGGGTGGGTTCAGGCTAATCCGCACTGGGTTTACGAGTAGTAAACGAGTGCCACACGTCATGGAGGACAGTGATGAGCGATAAGAAGCACAGCGGTTACACGGCTAACCAGATATTTGAAACTGCGATGACGCTTAACGGCAACCTCGCTGCAACGGCTAGGGAGCTTGGCTTGCCTAGTCGAAGTACGGTTTACCAGATCTTGCACAGAACAGGGCATTTAAAAGCTTTGAGGGCAGCTTGCGGAACCCCGTTGTCAACTAACATTCAGGGCAGAGCCTATCAAGCCAAGAAAGAGAAGCTGGACATCAAGCCTAGCAAGAACGGCTTGGCAATCGACTACCTAGGCACACGGATCACAACAGAGGAAGAGTTGCTTAAGGACTCTGGAGTGGACATGGATCTCTACGAGGTAGAGCGGTGTGTCGTCAACAACTGGGAAGTTGCGGGCAGCAAGAAGTCAGAAGAAGGCGGCGTCTGGAAAACGGGCTTACGTCAAATCAAGATTTCTCTGCGGCGAAAGAAGAACGTAGAAATCGGCATGCAGCGTTTGATCGAGAAGCTCGAAAAGAATGCTCCTGTCATGCTGCCTATCAAATATCCCAAGCAGAAGAAAGGCACGCCACGCCGAGCTTTAGAGGTGTCCATCATGGACCCGCATTACGGCATGATGTGTTTTCAGGGGGACAGCGACCACAGCTGGGACCTCGACAAGTGTGAGCAGCTTTGCATGTGGTCTATCGACACCCTGTTGGCTGATGCCGAGAACCACGGGCCGTTCGAGGAGATTGTATTCCCGTTCGGTAACGACTTCCTGCACCACGACAACTTGGAGCACACGACGACGCGTGGCACGAACCAGCCGGAAGGTCTTTCGTTGATGTACGTGTATGAGAGAGCCATACAGCTGGCCATAACGATGGTGGAGCGACTGGCAGAGGTAGCACCGGTCAAGATTATCCAAGTATCGGGCAATCACGACCAGCTGACGGCGTTTACTCTGGGCCATGTCCTGAAAGCGTATTACCGCAACGATCCAAACGTATCGGTCGATGTCAGCCCTTCTCCGTACAAATTCTGGCGATTTGGCACGAATTTGCTGGGACTAGACCACGGTCATCATGTAAAACCACCGCGTTTAGCCGCTTTAATGGCTCACGAATGCAAGGATGTATGGGCGGACACTACTTTCCGGGAGTGGCATCTGGGAGATCAGCATAGGAAGGGGAGTGCTAAGCCAATTACAATGGAGGAGCAAGGAGTCAGTGTCGAGTATCTGCCAGCTTTAACTCCTCCAAATGCGTGGCACCGGTTGAAAGGTTTCAACTGGCAGCAGCGTGGAGCGATGGCTTTTGTGTGGGATCACGACCTCGGCCCAAAGGCTCGTTTGCAGGTTAACCTGAACAGCTACACAGGCAAGCCGACCGGAGAATGACAATTCGATGGTAACATTTATGTTACCAGCCACGAACCAAGGAGGGTGACATGGCCAGCAGGTACGGAAAGAAATTTGACCGTGTTTTGAGGCAGTTAAGGAAAGAGTGCCCGCTAAAGAATCCGATGAAGGTGTTGACCAAGGATTTGGGCAAAGAGAAGCTTTGTGGCTGCTGCTACGCTTACTTGACGCCGAAAGGCAAGATCAACCATTTCCTGATCGAGATTGATCGCAATATGGGGCTGCTTACGGCAGTAGACACGTTACTGCACGAGTGGGCTCATGCGATGGACCAGGAGGTGTACGGTATTCCTGTAGAGCCGCACCGCAATACGTGGGGCGAGATGTACGCTCGAGTTTGGCGGGTTTACACAAGCATGGCGTCTGACCCGATGCCATGATTGACAGCGGTTATTTGCCAAGTTAAGCTGTGCGTTAAGTCTCATAGAAGGTACGTCTACTGCCTTAAGTGGCGGGATAAACTCCGGGTGACCGTGAAAGCGGGTGTGTCGGGTGATAAGGCTGAGACTTTTTTTGTTTTATAGCATCGGTAGCTGACCGGAGCTTTGACTTCACGGACGAAATATCGGCTTGCTAGCACTGTTTTCCACGAGACAGTCAGCGTGCTATGACAGCAATTAGGGTTACCTCTTCACTGGGGTAACCCTTTTTTTGTGTTGACGATGTAACCTGTTCGGGGTACAACTTCCGTGACAATTTAATTCCGGAATTAAACCCACGAGGGATCAACCTGTGAAGCCGCCATTAGTTAGTGCTATTCTTGCTTTCTCAGACTCTTCTCGCATACACCTTGCACGCAAAGCTGTAAACAACTTCATACGACAGAATTACACGCCTTACGAGCTCATTATAGTTAACAGCACGGAAACCGGCGTGCTTACAAATAACGACATGCAGTCTGAGGACATGCGTAGGCAGGGTTGTCACCTTATGGAAGTTAAGGGGCCTTCGGATGCAAATGCCGGGACTCTGCGTAATTTCGGCATAAGGGTAGCAAGGGGCGATTGGATATTACCAGTTGATGATGATGACTGGGTTCACCCCACGCGGCTTATGTTTCAAATGGCTCACCGCCAAAGTAGTCAGCCTGTTTTACTCCGCCACCAACTTCGAGTTGACGTATCTCCTTTGCGTGAGATAGACCGAGAGGTCGGGGGTTCTTTTAAGCCGCTGTTGCATTTAATAGACAAGCCAAATACAGGTGTTGCGTCTACTATTCTTTTCCCTCGCCAAGTAGGCGGGGCAAGTAACGGAATTTCTTGGCTTTATGCGTATGATGAAAACCTTAATACTGGCGAGCATGACGAGCTGCTTGCGAGGGTTGCAGAGGAGGAAGGCGGCTACGTAGTTGCCGACAATTCGCACAATACATTTGTTACTGGAATGCATTGGCCAATTTTATCAATCGCCATTTATCACGGAATGAATGAGCTGACGTTTGATAAATTTTTTGACGGAATGCCGAGACCAGTCGATCGAAATGTTGTTCCGCCTGGGCTTGTAGCGGAAGACGTGAGCCAATTAAAGCTGGTTCTAGCAGGCTACAACTTCAAGGTTAAGTAGGCTCTATGGAGGCACGGATGACAGATGGCTTGGTACAATGAGGATAGTCCGGAGACGCTTAATTTTATGGTAGCGGGAAATTCAGAGTGCGGGCATGATTTGCTCCAAGCATCACTTTCTGCTCATCCTGAGATTATTTGTCACGGCGACGTTTTGCACGAAACGGAAGCTCTTCGCAAGACAGAGCATGAGGAGTACTTTGGAAAATCAGGTCGAGTACCCGATTGGTACGTTCCGAGCTATTTAAGCATGGAGCAGTATTTAAGCAATAAGATTTTCGACAACACGTTACATGAAGAAAAGGCTGTTGGCGTTAAAGTCAGCTATCAGCAGTTCATAGCTCAAGACTTGTGGGACTACACTGCTCGTAAATGCCGTCACGGTGACTTCTGTCTAGTTCATGTGCAGCGTAATCCGGTTGCTTGCTTTGTAGACTACATGAGGTCTAACAGCTGGACTGACAACACAGGGCCGCTAAAAGTTTCACAAAACAGCATCACCATTGATGTTGACTTGTTAGTTCCGTTTGTCCGGAACCATTTGTCGACTGCTATAAAAGTAGACCGACTTTGCGAGGACCGTGTGATAATCAATTACCATGAGCTGTTGCTGGACTTTCGAGGCACGCTTGAAAAACTGTTTAAGTACTTAGACATACGTTACAGCTCAGCCTGTATTCCAAACCTTAAGCAGGTGAGGCGTAAGGACGTCCGCAGCGTAATCTCTAACTGGGAACAATTACAAAAAGAACTGCCCTCAGACGTCAGAGAGCATTTAGAATCTCCGATAATGCTGTGAAAAGGAAAACATGTTACACGAAGAAGATTGTGAAGATGAGTTTGAGGAAGAGGACGAGACAGGGGGTCTCACAGAAAGGGAGCTTCAAGTTGCTGGAATGGTAGGTCTTTGCATGACTTACGTAGAGATAGCGGAAGAGCTGGGATTGGCTTACGAGACTGTAAAGACGTACGCAAAACGCGTCCGCAAAAAACTAGGATTTAATTCAAAAGTGCAAATAGCTCTTTGGGCTAAAGAGAAAGGCTTAATAGATGACTGAAAAACTTAAACTTGAGAAGTTTTGTGTTTTACCAAACGCGGAGCATTGGACTGAGTACAAAGACCAAGTTGCAATCTCTTTCGGTGTCAAAACTTGCGACGTAAGGTTTCCTTCTGGCCCTAAAAATTTTCCGTGCTTAGTTGCAAGCGAAATGAGAGTGAATACCGCAGACGCAGAATATGAATTGTCTTCATGCTTTGTTTACGAGGAGGACGCAAAGTTGCTGTTGTCGTCTAGCGTCAATGTGCACGAGGGATTTGAAAAACACATAGACGAAATGTTGGCAGAGCCGCCGTGGACTGCAGGGATGAAAATTGACGAAGGCGATATTATTCCATCTATCGAGCCCGACCTGTCTATATTGGTATTATCCATGCTTAGGGAGCTTGTCGATGTCGGTGCAATTAAAACTGACAGGTTGTTTGTTGAGCTGAAGCCGATGACTGACAAAGTTCAAGCTTTCAACAAGTCAGGGATAGATCCTGATTTGTCTGTAACAGATTTCATAAAAGACTTATGGAAGGCTGTGAGCGACGATGCTAACTAGGAAGAAAGTTGACTTTGATAGCAGCTGGTATTTCATGGAAGTCCCAAGGACGGGCACTTCGACTATTGAGCGTACGCTTAGAGATATATTCCCGGACGCAAAAGCACCCTACCAGAAGCACTGGCCAGTTTTGCCTCAAGCTAAAGCCGAGGTAGAAAACTCTGTCATATCTGTTCGCAACCCGTTCAGCCGTGCCGTCAGCTGCTGGCAATACTTTACAGTGCCCCATGCGTACACTTTCCAGGGCTGGCTAGAGGAAAGGCTGCGAGAAGGTTTCTGTGACGTTTTCATCGAGGCACAACCCCAGGCTCTTTGGTACAACCTGCAATCTGAGTGGGACTTTGTCATTCAGCAGGAAACGCTGGAAAAGGATTTTCATTGCTTCTTGCGTGGAGTTTGTGATGACCCTCCGATCCAGCCGCTTCAACGTTACAACGACATTAACGGGCCTTGGGTAAACAAAGTCCGAGCAGCGACGCACCGCAACCGCCCATGGAAAGATTACTATTGCTCAAAGACCGAGTGCCTAGTCCGGGAGTTGTATCAAGAGGACTTCACAGCTTTGAGCAAGTTTTACTCCACAGAATTAGCTTATGCCACGACCGCGACGTAAGCGGCCGCCTGTGAAGGTGCCCGCGATCATTCACTTCCGAAAAGCAAAGAACGAGAAAGGCAATCGCCAGTCTTGCGTATACGCTGAGTGCACGATGAGCGGCACAGTAGTCGGGCCGATTTGGAGCCATACGGATGGGGCAATCAAAAAATCTGTTTCGGATTTAACGCGTAAATGCGATTGCCCGGCACGGTTTCATCAACCCAGGGAGTACGTAGGAGCACGAATCGTTAAGACAACTTGATAGTTGGCACGGTGCTCGGTTAGAATTTAAAAGTGACTTTGCCGCAAACACTGGCAGGTTAGGAGTCGGGCTTTCGCTAGGAGAGCGGTTGTTTGGCAGGACGGTTACGTAGTGAAAAACGAGTAACTGGAGGATTATTGGTCGTGTTTTTTAGGCTGATATAAGATTAAACCCTCGCAGGTTTAGTCACTGGACCAGGTTAGGGGATTCCTGGAAGTCACTTTTAAATTTTGACAAGGATGTCGACACATGCCGTCAGACAAGAGCACAGGTTCCTCGGGTATTCACAAGGTACAAGATCGTTTGCGGGTGATGCAGGCATCACAGGCAAAGGAGCCCAGCGGCAGTTGGTCGCGGGAAAACGAAATTATCGGGTTGCTTGCTTCTGTGACGGAGAGCATGGCAACAGCTTGCGATAACCGAGCTCTGCAGTTTACAGATATATCGGAAAGAATATCTACAATTGAAGCGAACGTAAAAGACATTCGCCACGACATCAGTAGCCTGTGCAAGATTGTAAGAGACGGCAACGGACAGCCGTCGATGGTTCAACGACTTGCAAACGCGGAAGCACAAATTGCACAGCACAAGGCAGACATTGGCAAAGTAGAAGGCCACGCGAATGCAATCATCGCAGCAAAGGCTTTGAGCAAGACTCAAGTCATTGCCGGGCTATCTGGGATGATTATAACCGCGTTGCTTTCTTCTATGGCTTTGATAGCCACTTTAATGAAATAAGGCGATCATGAGCATTCTCACAAACGACTATCGTGCTGATAATTTGGTTTTATGGTATGAGATGCAAAACCAAGAAAAGCGGGCAGCTGTGCAATTGTCAGGCGTGTTGCAGGCAGCTAAGTCCGGTCACCTTTTGGTTGGTGTTCCCGCTGCCCTGGTTCGTGGTGTTTTTGACGCAATGGATGAACCGGGCATTTCCCTTCCTTCCGCTGTAGACGGCGAAGCGTTACGTGCAGGCATCGTGGTGATGTCTCCTGACGAGCTTGAGCAAGTCGGCGGTGCTGCGAAGATCACAGAGCGAGGCAAGAGCTTTTCTTACCGGCTGGGTAACCTAGTAGAAACCACAGCCAGAGGTTGGCCTGGAGTTAGCAAGTGCTGGCACTTGGAGATTAAGTCACCGGAGTTAAAACAACTCAGGAAAACCTACGGTTTGCCTGCAACTTCATCTGGCAGTCAAGGCATGAGCATTGTCGTAGCTTGCCGCAAGGTCGGAGTGATGACAGCGAACACTACGAGTAAGTCGATTGTAGTTCGGTCGTCGACTAAGCTTCCTGATTGGACTCGGCCGTGAGCTTTTCTTTGATAGCTTCAAAGACCTCCTGTCTGTGAACTTTTATGTCTTTAGGTGCTTCGATGCCTAGCCGAACTTTGTCCCCGCGAATCTCAACGATTGTGACCACGATGTTTTCGTTGATGGTGATAGCTTCGCCAGGTTTTCTGCTTAATACGAGCATGGTTATCCTTCCGTGAAATGAATGCTGAACAGTACGAAATACACTATACTCTTTTAGGGGACGAGTCAACAATAAGGTGACGACATGGGACCATTAGACCAAGTACTGCCAGCACATCCTGTTTTAAGCCAGCAGCTCAAGTTGGCTAGTGACGACTGGTATGTAGGGAAGTCGGAAGTAGCTGGGCAAGGTGTCTTTGCGGGTAAGGACTATGAACTCGGTGACAGGATCGGTCTTGCTATGACGGACGGCGGCGAGGATGAGTTCAGTGCTAAAATCTGGAATTTAACTGAGCTTGCCCGCTACTGTAATCACCAGAACAGGAACAACGTTGATATTGAGAAAGATGGCGACCGATTTCACCTGGTAGCGATCGAGCCAATTGGACAAGACGAAGAGCTAGTTTCAAACTACTGGCAGGTGGCCCGAGCCAAGGGCCCGCACTCTGTGATGTTGTACGAAGGCAAGCAAGTACCGACGAGTGATTTATCAGACTACGTTGAGAAGGAAGCGGCGTCCCGTGTCCGAGTAGCGATGCCTTACGGCAAAGGCTATTTGATGGAGAAGATGAACAACCCGAAGTATCCGGACAATCTTGGCAAGGTTCGCTTTCCTGGCGGTGGCATTGACGAGGGAGAGACAGCAGAGGAAGCCGCAGTCCGGGAGATGCAGGAAGAGCTTGGACTCACAGTCGACCCTGCGATGTTAAAGCGACTGGGCATTTACGCTGACGGCACGTATGGTCCTGAGCAGTATCTCAGTTATGACAAACACGGGCTGGAGCCCGGGGATTACGAGGCAACTGTCGGTGGAGACAAGCAGATTGAGTTGCTTGAGTCTGGCACTGATAACCCAAACTTTTGGGGTTCAAAGCTGGACGAGTTGCAGAAAGAGGCGAAGGACAAGAAATAGTTTGTGCATAGTTGCTGTGGTGAACCTTCGGGCAAATGTGCAGGTTGTTCGGAAGGTTCAGTGTTAATGCTGAAAGACGAATATGAGAAAACTGGAAATAGGCCCTCACGAAACAAGGCGGACTCCTGACGGAGAACCTACGGAGACGTGGGACACAATGGACAACACGTATGAGGCATCGTGGAAGTGTCACTGGGGCCGAGACGTAATACCTGCACCTGCTGGCTATTACGACTGGGTGCATGCTTCCCACGTACTTGAGCACCTGCCGTGGTGGAACACGGTGCCTGCACTTAAAGAGGCGTACCGGATTATCAAACCTGGCGGCAAGGTTACAGTTTGGGTGCCAGATGCTATGACGATTATCAAAACTTTTAACGAAGACCCTGATAGGGTTTTAAATTTGGAGAAGGATTGGGAATGCGGGAGTGGACCGCTTGGGACGATTAACAATCTCAACCCCGACAAGGACCCTTGGGTTTACATGAACGCTCGGATATTCTGGGGAGCACGGCCAGGTGAGCTGGGACAGGAGCAGCATTTTCACAGGGCCATGTTTGGCTACAAGTCGTTGTGCCACGTGTTAAAGCGAGCGGGGTTTGTTCAGCCTGTCCTTTTGGAGCGAGATTTAGGGGTAGATCCCGGCCACGGTTGGATGGAAGTTGGCGTAGGAGCGTTTAAAGAATGACGATAAATTTTAAGAGCTACGAAGACTTCCACAGAGACATCGTGGCGTGGGAACGTGATCTGCCTGAGTTTGATGCGGTTTGCGGCGTGCCTCGCAGCGGTTTAATTCCTGCCACTTACATCGCGACCCGCCGAAATATCCGAATGGTAGACTTGTGTCGTTTGCTTCAAGATCCGGTTGATATCATTACAAGATCTCCGCTTCGCAGCGTAAACCCTGTAATGCGGCATGAAAAGCCATTTAGAAACCGCTTGCTAGTTGTAGACGATACTTCTAGCGATAACAGCGTGACCATGCGTCATATTCGTGAGGTTCTTGACGGCTTTGACCATGATCTAGACATCACGTTTGCCGCGGTTTACCGTGCCTCGGAATCTTCCAAGGTAGATCTTTGTTTTGATACAATACCTCAGCCGAGGATGTTTGGTTGGAATTGGTTTCGGCATTGGAACCTTCGGCAGTCGATGCTAGATTTTGACGGCGTGTTGTGCGAGGACTGGAAGCACCGGCAAGAACAAAACGAAGATCCGGAGTTTGAGGATCACATCAATAACGTAAAGCCGCTTTTTATTCCTGACGTTCCTGTGCAAGCGATTGTGACAAGCAGGATTGAGCGTTATCGGGCCGTGTCCGAGAGGTGGCTCGAGCGGCACGGTGTCCGTTACAACTCCTTGGTCATGCATCCGGCAAAGACTCCTGAAGAGAGAAGGCGGATGGGCGATCATGCGGAGCGTAAGGCGATGGCTTATGCCAAAGGGTTCAAGAGCAAAAAAACTATGTTGTTTATTGAGAGCGATGAAAAGCAAGCAAAGAAAATAGCTCAATTAGCAAATAAGCCTGTGCTTTGCACAGATTTAATGAAAATGTTTTAGGAGCAGTTTTGACTGTTAAACACTTGGAAGAGGATTTCCGGTTTGCAACTAAATCACAAGTTCAATCCTATTCAGCGGAAGACCTTAAACGGTTTCCGCATTTATCGGGGTTTGACTTAACGCAACTGATTGATCAGATTATCGGTCAGATCTTATCTAGTCATGAGGAGGGGAGGCGTTTCCAAGCTTTAGTTGAAGCACCCGGGGGCACCGCACTTCTTCTGGCTCAACACTTGAGTACTTATGAAAATCTTGAAATTGAAATCTACCTGACAGGCTACTACGATTCCGCACTTCTAGTGCAACTAAGAAAAGTTCCTAATGTTAAAACTGTTTCAACGTCTTATTTAGGACAGGTGCCTGATGATCGCTGTGTTATAATTGCTGATAAGGTTCCAAGGTCTTCTCCGGTAGCTTTGGACTTAGGGAATGCTAGAGGGTTTATCTGTTACGATCCCGACCGTAATTTGGTCGATCCTGTTGGTGGTAGCTACTTCATGGGCTCTAACGTATGGGTACGGCGTGGGAATTGAATGTAATGAGGATACGCCCAGCTGGCTGATAAGGCTGTTTAAAGAAGCAGGCAATTTGGTTATTCCTTTAGGCTTTATTGGCGACTTGGGTTTTCGCTATTTGTCGCCTAATGACCCGGCTAATACTACGCAGCGGTGGTTGCTGGCACTTTATCTTATCCCTCACGAGCTTGCCGGCGGCAAACACGACGGTTCTTCGGTTGTTGCTGGATTTTCTTTGAGCATTACAGAACTTTCCAAGCTCTTTATTGAAGTGTCTTCTGTTGTCTGGAGAGTTCCACGGTTTTACACGGACGGATTAGCGGGGCCAGAGGTTTGGCTAGAGGGCGTATACGATTCGGGTGAGGAGTGTGTTGCTGTGCAACTGCACTTGTACTCTGAACCGCCTAACGATGAAAAGCCTTCGGTAATTCTAAATACTCACACCAACGCCATATCTAAAAAGTGAAATGTCCCTTTTGCCGGTAGTCTAGCCTGTTGCTCGGGTTTTCGGTTAAACTGGTTGTGACCTATAGAGAGGGCAAGGAGCTAGAGTTGGACGCTAATTTTGATTTGCTGAGTTGCATGGACGAGCTTGTCGAGAAATCGGCACAAGCTGCGGTCACACTGCGTAATGCAGTGTCAAACGTCTACACAAATTCCGACATCGGTGTGTATTGGCATCCCGAGGAGAAGCGAGCGGGAGTGTACGTTCGTATTGGTACTGGCAGAGTTTCCGATCTCGACCAAGCAGTTAAGGAGGCTGAATGGTGCTTGGATGCAATTTCAGAAAAGGTCGGCGAAGATTGCGTAGTTAGGGATCTTCTCGAGGAAAGTGAATTGCGAGATCCATGGGTAAAGGTGGCGGCTTCGCCTTCGCTACGCAAATCTTTAAACGCATTGCAATTTCTTCCCAACTCAAAAAATGACGCCATCGGCGGCCGTCCTTTGGCATCTACTTTGGCGACGGGATTGTTAGGGGCAGGACTTGGTTACGGCGGTGGCTGGCTGTACGACAAGATGGTGCCAGATAAGTACCGCAAGAAAGGTAGGGCACCTTTAGCCGGTGCTATCATTGGAGGGCTAGGCGGAGCAGGACTTGGTGCAGTGCCTGGTTTAATAAATATGCACGAGGGCAGAGGGTTTAACGACAATCACCTATGGAGGGGCCAGCCGGGCGACGGCTGGGAAGGCAGTTTGGCTAACTCAAAAGGCAGTTTGGCTAACTCAAAAGAAGCATCAGCTATTTCTGATTTGTTAGAGAAGCGTGCTTATTCTACAATGGGCGGACCTTCGCTTGAGCAAATGCCGCTAATTAACACGGACAGGCTTGGGCGAGTCATTTATGAATCTGGAGTTGGTCCTCAGACTGCCGCTCAGACTATGGGCGTAGTTTACGGAGCTTCTCGAATGCCTGATCCAAACGCAAGGCCGGGCATTGTTACACCAAACCAGACCGGTTTATTTGGAATGGCGATGGGAGCAGCAGGCGGAGGCGTAAAAGGTTATGCTACAGGATGGGCAGTGGGCAAAGGTTTAGGCATTCTGTCAGGTTTGCCTGCCGGAACTCAAAAAACGTTTTCCAGGACAGGTGCGGCGATTGGCGTAATGAACACGCTGGTCCCTCGTTTGTTTCAATAACTTCACTAGAGGGTTAAGCAATGACCATTTACGACGATTTAAAAGACGCAGTATCTGCAATTACCGCACATTACAAAGAAGCAACGTCAGACGGCAAGTTGTCGTTTTCTGAGATCTTCTCGCTGGCAAGTAAAGCCACAGCCTCGTTTATCCAGCTTTTCGAGAAATTCACCGACGGGGTGTCGGGAGCAGGCAAGAAGGCTGCTGTGCTTGCAGCTTTGGACGCCTTCTTTGACGAAGTGATCTCGCCTTTGGATATCAAAGGTATTCCAAACTTTATTGAGCCGGTTGTTGATTCTTCCCTCAAAAAGCTGGCTTTGACTCTGGCTGACGCAGGAATTGACGCTCTTGTGGCTATTTTCAACAAATCTGGTTGGGGACCGGACCCAGAGCCAGATAATCCACAAGCTATGACCGCAGCTCCTTACGTTCTGTACTAATTCCGGAATTAAAGGGAAACCATGGTTCATTTACTAGGCCAAGACCACCACGTTGTCTTTTTTGGACCCCGATCGAACCCCAAAGCGGTTCGGTGGTGGGCTGAAAGAGGCCAACTGCACTGGGAAGACGAACGAGATAATAGTTATGCTGCTGTAGGCATCAAAGAATTTCTGGAGCGGTTGAAGGGCATTAATGACATGCTTAGCAACGGCAAGAAGAAAGAGAACGAAGGCTTCATGCACGGGGACGAGCTTGATCGACACCAGCGTTTTATTGAAGAAGGCGTTGAGCTGGCGAGGATTGCTAGGGATCAAGGCGACCCTGACGATGTCCGTGTCCGGAAGCACAAAGCCGCAGAGAAGAACATCTCGATGGTTATGCCGTCCAAGCTAAACATCAATTTTTAGGAGAAACAGGGATGGAACCCCGCGAAGCGTTTAAAATTGGATTCACGGCTCGCTGTGTCGAAGAAGGTTTGTCGCAGGAAAAGACTGCGGAGCTTATCAAAAAATCTTCTAGCGTTCTTGGCGATTTAGTAGATGGTGCTAAGGGCATACTTTATCCCGCGGCGGCATTAACACTTGCGGCACCTCCCACATTAGGCGGGTTAGCTGCATACTTTAATAACAAGGCAGTTGATACAGAGGATGAGGGTGATATAGAGGAAGTTAAACAAAGGGAATTAATTGATTCTTACCGCCGAATGGCTAGGCAACTTAAATCTTCTCGAAACGTACGAGAACGCAAAGCCAGCCGTAAACGGTCGGGTCAAGTATTCCTGTAAAGGAAAAATATGACAAATAGTTTAGTAAAGTTCACTAGCCGAAAAGATGGAAATGGCCGCGGTGAGCTTTTTTGGGGGAGAGCAGGAGTTGACGGCCTGCCTTTTCGGGGAGAAGCCGCTCCTTCTTACAAGGAAGAAGAATTTGAGGAGCGTGTTGTCCGAGTAGCAGATCCCAAGAATGGAACCTTTTACACGGGCGACGAAGAAGGCAATAAGGCTTACTTGAAGATAATGGACGGAATCACCAACGGCTGGTTCCAGATGATTTTTATTGACAGGTGGCGGGATGAGGGTGATATGAATCACCGAATATACATGGAGTGGGTTGAGTACTTCCTCGAGGACGGCTCAGGAACCCCGTATCAACAACCAACCGGTTAATGGAATTTAATCATGGATGAGCAAACAGCAAAAAACCTTTTATCCGAGATTCAGACTGCTGAAAAGCAGGCTTTCCCTGGTTTTGGGGGACCTAAGACTGACTGGAAAAAAGTCAAACAAACGGCAAGCGAAACCGCATCTAAGGACCGCCCTAGTCAGATCCTTCAATCATTGCTCTTAGCCGGTGCTACCGGTGCGGGCTTACGCGGTGCCATAGGCCTTAGTCGAATGAATAAGGAGGTGGCCGCAAGACCTCCACGAATTCAAGACATGGAGATCTTGCTGCCAGCGGAGAAGGAGGAAGAGGAAGAGAAGCTGGCAGAGTCTTTCCTCGACCGAGCAATGGATAAGCTGCCGATCAAGATGGGACCTGAAGGAGGTAGCCCTAACGCGACGCACAATACTGGTGTTCCTTATTACATTCCCGCAATGATGTTGGGCTTGCCAGCTGCCGGCGTTTTAGGGTGGAAGGGCATGGATGCAATCTTCGATAAACAGCGGAAGCTGCGTGCACAAAGTAAGGTGGACAAGGCTAAGAAAGAGTACGAAGAGGAGTTACTTGGCTCTTACAAACAAGGGTCAACTAACTTTTCAGACGAGCTAGACCAAGTATTCAATAAATTCGAGAAGGCGGCCTCCTTCTCCAACATGTCGGGCCAACTTAAAGGCTTGCTTGCCACTTATGCAGCTTTATCTGCACCAGCAGCTTACATGTTTGTTGACGATAAACTTAAAAAGAATTCTCAAAAGGCAATACTGGAAAAAGCTATAAAAGAGCGTTCTCGCCGTGCTGCACAGCAACAGCCTACGGAGTTATACGCAACCCCTAAGCCTGTAGAAGTGCCAGCGGAAGAAGAGGAAGATAACTAATGGATCAGCCGCTCACGCCTAATTTGCTTGAGCCGACTCCGTCGTTATTAATTCCAGAGCCGACTCCGCAATTGCCTGCAATTCCCGTAAATCCTGAAGAGGATTTTCGGGAGTTTGGCGATACGCAGAAGACCAGAAAAAACATTTACGCTAATGTTTTGCGGGCAGCTCAAGAGCTAGAGCCTGTTTCAAACGATCGGCACACGCTTCGTTTAACTGGTGTTGATTACCAAGACCCCGACTATTTCAGCAAGAAGGACCAGAAGGCTGCGATCCTTAATGGCCTTTCTCGTGGTCGGCGTGTCCGCGGTACATGGGAGCTTGTTGACAACGCGACTGGTGGTGTGCTGGACAGTAAAAAGTCTGTCTTGATGACTGTTCCGCACATGACAGAGCGTGGCACGTTTATCAACAAGGGCACGGAATACACTCTCAAAAACCAGCAGCGTTTGCTGCCCGGTGTTTACACTCGCGTTAAGGACAACGGCGAGATTGAGTCGCATGCCAATGTGCTTCCCGGCAAAGGCGTGTCGCACCGCTATTTCATAGACCCTGAGAAGGGTCAGTTCAAGATTCGCCTCGGGCAGGGAACTGTAGGGCTGATGCCATTGCTTAAAGCGATGGGTGCTGACTCCAAGATGATTAAGGACGCTTGGGGTCCGAACTTGTATCAGACCAATTACAACTCTGATGACGGTGCTGAGTATAAGAAGCTCAAGCAGAAGTTCTTGAACACCAAAGAACTGGAGATGGAAGAGCCAGAGCAACGCAAGGCTTTGGTTGATAAGTTTGCCAGTATGGAGCTAGACCCCGAGGTAACACGCAGAACTCTGGGTAAGCCATATACAGGCTTGACCCTTGACGCCGTCATGGACATTACCAAGAAGCTTGTTCGTGTTTCCAAAAACGAAGATAGCCCTGACGACCGTGATGCTTTGGCTTTCCAGAGGTTTGTTGGCCCAGAAGACTTGTTTGCAGAAAGAATCCGCAGAGACAAAGGCGGCCTTCGTCGTCAGCTGTTGTGGAAGATGTCAGGAAAGGGCGACCTATCTCGCATGCCTTCTTCGGCAATGAATAAGCAGTTGCAGTCGGCTTTGCTGAGTTCTGGCCTAGGGCAGGCAATCGAAGAGATCAACCCTGCTGAACTGTACGATAAGACTACGGCTGTGAGTCGAATGGGCGAAGGTGGCATTCCAAGTGCTGACGCTATCCCTAAGGAAGCTCGCAGTGTTCAGCCTTCGATGCTCGGATACATTGACCCGATTCGTACCCCAGAGTCCGGCAAAGTAGGCGTTGACGCTTACATGGCTCGCGGTGCACGTAAAGGAAAGGACGGCAAACTGTACTCACAGTTTCGTGATGTAAAGACAGGCGAATTACTTTACAAGACACCGCAAGACGTGTCTGACTTGGTTGTAGCGTTTCCCGGCTCGATGGATAAGCCCGGCAAGCGAGTGGCAGCAATGCGTCACGGCAAGATGCGTTACGTCTCCAAATCGGAAGTAGATTTGGTGCTACCTGCAATGGAAGAGGCGTTCAATCCGCTATCGAACATGATCCCAATGAAAAGCCAAGTGAAAGGCCAACGCTTGGTCATGGCTTCTCGAATGACAACGCAGGCGTTGCCGGTTGTGGATGCTGAGGCACCGCTAGTTCAGTCCGCTATTCCCGGGACAGAGGGCAGGCAAAGCTACGAAGAGCTGTATTCTAAAGGCATGGGAGCTATGCGAGCACCGCAGGGTGGTGTTGTTCGCAAAGTAGATGAAGATGGAATTCATGTTCAATACGAGGACGGCTCTAAAGAAACGCACGAGCTGTACCAAAACTTCCCGTTCAATCGCAAAACCTTTATTCACCAGACTGCTAACGTAAAGCCAGGAGACCAGTTCAAGCCTGACGATTTGCTTGCTTACTCTAACTTTACAAATAAGGGCGGAGCAACAGCATTAGGTAGGAATGCCCGTACAGCTTACATCGCTTGGCAGGGTAAGAACTTTGAGGACGCTAACGTAATTTCCGAGAGCTACGCAAAGAAAATGAGCTCGGAACACATGTACCAGCATGACTTGGAGGTCGATGACAAAACAAAGGTAGGCAAGAAAAGTTTTATTCAGCTGTTTCCTGGCAAGTTCAAGAAAGACACGCTTGCTAACATGGACAGCAACGGAGTGATCAAGGCAGGAACCGAAGTTAAATACGGAGACCCTTTAATCCTCGGGGCAACCCAAAAGGTGTCTTCTCACAATAAAGTCCACAAGAAAGGTCAGGCAGGTTTTACAGATGCGACAGTCTTATGGAATCATCACGACACTGGGACAGTTACAGACGTTGTCATGGGCAAAAAAGGGCCGACTGTTGTTGTTAAAGCATCCAGTCCCATGCAAGTCGGAGACAAACTATCAGGCCGTTACGGAGATAAAGGGGTCATTGCTGACATCATCCCCGATGCCGAGATGCCACATGACAGTGAGGGCCGACCCTTTGAAGTCTTACTCAATCCTCTCGGAATAATCACTCGAACTAATCCCGCACAGATGTCGGAGCTATTGCTTGGCAAGATTGCAGAAAAGACAGGGCAGCCGATAAAGATCCAGGACTTCGACTCTAGCAAGGACATGTCTGAGTGGGTTTTAGAGCAGCTTGGAAGGGAAGGGCTTAAGGATATAGAGGACATTGTCGATCCTTCCAAAGACAGGAAAATAAAAAGCATCGCTACCGGAAATCGTTTTTTCATGAAGCTGCATCACACCGCGGAGGGAAAAGGCCAAGGCCGCGGCGGTGGTTCGTACACAATGGACGACACACCGGCAAAGGGCGGTAAGGATGGATCAAAGCGTGTCGGCATGCTTGATACTAATGCTTTGCTGTCTCACGGTGCTACTGAAACGCTTAGGGATGTTAGTTCTGTCCGCGGGCAGAAGAATGATGATTACTGGATGCAGTTCATGTCGGGTTACAATCCTACAGCTGCAAAAGTGCCGATGGTTTATAAGAAGTTTGTCAATCAATTGCGGGCCGCGGGGGTAAACGTTGTCAAAGACGGCACTCAAACCAACATCATGGCATTGACGGACAAGGATGTTACTGAGTTGGCAGGTGACAGGGAGCTTACGTCCGCCGACGGCGTTGATTGGGGTTCCGACATGAAAGAAATTCCTGGCGGGTTGTTTGATAAGGCCAAGACAGGCGGACACGGTGGTACCCGTTGGAGTTTCATGAAGCTGCACGAACCGATGCCCAACCCGGTGATGGAGGAACCTATCCGCAAGATGCTGGGTTTGACGCAAAAGCAGTTCAACGGCGTCATGTCGGGGGATCACCAGCTTGGAAAGCATGGATCGGGACCAGAAGCCCTCCAGAAAGCATTATCTGGCATGAATTTGGACGTTGAGTTGAAAAAGACTCGAGACATTATCGCTGCGGGCCGCAAATCAGAGCGAGATGCCGCTGTAAAGAAGCTAGGTTACTTGAAGTCAGCTAAAAAGCTGGGCTTGAAGCCGGAGGACTACATCCTGACCAAGGTCCCCGTGCTTCCCCCGATGTTTCGACCTGTGAGCTTAATGAGTAACGACATGCCGCTCATCAATGACGCAAACTATCTGTATAAGGAGCTGTTTGAGTCAAACAAGAATCTTTCCGCAATCCAAAAGGAGCTTGGTGCGGAGGCGTCAGGTGAAGAGAGGCTTGCAACGTATAATGCCTTCAAAGCCGTGACAGGCTTAGGCGATCCTATCAATAAAAAGACAAAGGATAAGAACGTTAAAGGTTTGCTCAAGACAGTATTTGGCACAAGTCCCAAGTTTGGCACACTCCAGCGGCAGCTAATTTCTACTACGGTGGATAACGTTGGTCGTGCGGTAATTACGCCAAATCCTGACCTTGATATGGATTCGGTAGGGCTGCCAGAGGAGCAGGCTTTCGCTGCTTATGACAAGTTTGTAACTCGGCGGCTGGTTCGACAAGGCATGAGCCTTCGAGGTGCTCGGCAGGAAGTTGCAGACAAAACAAAGCTTGCCCGTAAAATACTTGTAGAAGAAATGGATCAACGGCCTGTGTATATTAGCCGTGCTCCGGTTCTCCACAAGTTTGGTATCATGGCTATGCGGCCTCGCCTTACAAAGAACAAGACTTTGGAAGTCAGCCCTTTGATCGTGAAAGGCTTTGGTGCTGACTTCGACGGCGACGCGATGAACTACCATGTTCCCAGTACTGAGGGAGCCAAGAAGGAGGCAATTGAGCGGCTTTTGCCTAGCCGTAATTTGTTTAGTATGTCAGACTTTAAGTCTGTGATGCACGCTCCGGCTAACGAATATGTCGGCGGTTTGTACGGGGCTACTAAAGGTAAAAGCGATCGTAAGAAGAAAATCTTCCGCACACTTGCGGATGCTAAAAAAGCTTACGAGCGGAACGAAATTAATATCGACGACCCGGTGGAAATACTCGAGTCATAACTGCAACCGCAGATAAGGAGATCTAAATGTCTATCAACCCTCACCTTTTGAGCCAGGCTCGTGGCCAGGTTAAACAAGCATTCGTAGCAGCAGGCGATCCCGCTATGGGTGGCGACCCCATGGCCGGCGGCGGTGCTCCACCAATGGACCCTGCAATGGGCGGTGCTCCGCCAATGGACCCTGCAATGGGCGGTGCTCCACCAATGGACCCGATGGCTCAGATTCAACCAATGATTGACCAAGCTGTTCAAGCTGCGATGGCTGGCGGTGCGGCTGGCGGTGCCGGCCCTGCAATCAAACCAAAGATCGACGTCAACGTCGAGTTGATGCAGATCAAGAAACTGCTTGCTCGCATCGCTGATGCAATGGGCGTTCAAATCCCAGCAGCTGAGATGGTTGCAACTCCCGAAGACCTTGGCCAGATGGCTGAGGGTGGAACGGGTGCACCGGCCGCAGCTGACGGCGGGGCAGGTGCTTTAGGGAGTATTGAGCCGATCAAAGCTGCTGAAGCGTGGGAATCTGGAGTCGCGTTTACTCCGCCAGCCGAGTACGACTTTCAAAACTCGCACGAAACTGTGACTAATAACGCAAACTTGGCAACTGCTTTGCTGATGCGTAATCGTTCCAAGTAGGAGCAAGAATGTTTAAAGTTGAGATCCTAGAGAAGGTTGGAGTTCCGCCGCTCACTGTGGAGGCTTCGCAGGTAGTTATTCGACTACCTAACGGAACGCCCGTAAGTGTTGCAGCGTTGTTTGGAGGCACAGAAGCTTTAATGGTTTCACACGCAGACGATCCAGACTTTAACGAAAACCTGCAAAAACTAGGAATTAATCAAACCGTCATTACCGATAAATTTGAAATAAGGAAATAGAAGTGTCTAATAATCCCCTGCAATCTGCGGACAATAAATACTATGCGTCAAAGCAGCCGTTGAACTTGAACGGAACTCGCGAAGGTCGCAAGAATCCCAGCAAGGCTTTTTCTTACCAGCAAAAGGCTACTGACGTTACTGCTTCGTCGGACAAGTATTATGCGTCGCCGGAGCAGGCTGCACCTAGCAAGGCCCCGATTGCCGCTAAAAAGGAGCTGATACTGCGGTACAAAGCCAGCGACAAAGTACTGCAAGACGTGGTTGGCGGTTTTCAGGAGGGCGGCACACTGCTTGAGATCGTCGGCGACCAAGACGAGATCCGAAAAGCACGAGCAGCTATCGACATGGCGGTGGGCCGGAACACCTTAACAAGGGAACAGGCAAACGCAATCAAATTTATCACACTTACTTTTGAGCCGTTAGTAGCAGACACGCCTGAGCCTGTAAAAAAGAAGGCGACCAAGAAAAAGACCACTAAGAAGAAGACCACCCGCAAGAAAGCGAAGAAGAACGAGTCGTTGGGAGAAGAAGCTGATCCGCTTATCGAATCCCTCCTGATCGGCAATCTGAGTGATGAGACGGAGGGCGAAGTGCTTAAAAACGGCTGGAAGGATGCCGACGACATCACGGAGAAAGATGTAGCGGCGGCATTTGGCGTCTCTGATGATGATGACGATAGTGATGATTGAGGAGAGCAAGGATGCTTAGCGGTACGTTTGGACAACTTCTGGTTAACGACGCACTCCCTGATGACCTTAAGGATTATCAGAGAGTGCTGGATAAGAAGGGTATGAATGCTCTTCTTGAGGCAGTTGCACGCAAACACCCAGATAAGTATCGGGAAGTTACTTTTAAGCTGCAGCAGATCGGTCAACGGTCTGCACAGGACCAAGGCGGCATGTCTTTTGGTGCTCAGCATCTTCGACGCAGCAAAGCCGCTAACGAGGTACGGAAACGGATCTTGTCGAAGCTGGGCCCTGTCTTGGCTGACGATTCCCTAACAGATGATCAACGAGAGTCCAAGATTGTCAGGATCGTTGGTAAAGAAATGGACCCGCAAATCCAAGCAATTCTTAAAGAAACTATTGAGAGCGGCAATCCGCTAGGTCAGCAGGTTTTGTCCGGCAGTCGCGGCAAGCCAATGAACTTGGCAAGTTTGCTCGGCGGCGACATGCTGTATTCTGATCACCGTGATGACGTGATCCCTATTCCAGTTCTTCGCAGTTATTCGGAAGGGCTGTCACCTGAGGAGTATTGGGCCGGAACTTACGGTGCTCGCCGGGGAATTATTGCTACCAAATTCGCCACCCAGGATGCAGGATTTTTGTCGAAGCAGCTCAATCAAGCCGGACATCGGCTAGTCGTGATGGACGAGGACGACGAGCATGACCCGGAAGCACCCGCTCGCGGAATGGTTGCGGACACGGATGATATGGACAACGAAGGTTCCTTGCTGGCTAGGGACATTGGACCGTACAAGCGGAATACTCCTCTGACTCCCAAGATCCTGAAGGAACTGAAGCGGAAAGGGCACAAGCGTTTGCTGATACGCTCTCCTCTTGTCGGCGGATCTCCCGAAGGAGGTGTGTACGCTAGAGACGTGGGAATACGGGAGACTGGCAAGCTGCCAGGCCGCGGCGAGCAGGTAGGATTGCAAGCTGCTCAAGCACTTAGCGAGCCGATTAGTCAGGGTCAGCTTTCAGCTAAACACTCTGGCGGTGTTGCTGGTCAGGAGAAAGCTGTTGGTGGTTTTGAATACATTAACCAGCTGATCCAGGTGCCGAAGAAGATGAAAGGCGGAGCAGCCCATGCCACGGTAGACGGCACTGTTCAACGAGTTGAGGAAGCACCTGCAGGTGGTCATTACATCACAATCGACGACGAACAGCACTACGTTAATGACGGTTACAAGCTGAAAGTCAAGAAAGGCGACGCGATCGAGGCGGGCGATGTCTTGAGCGAAGGTACTCCTAATCCTGCAATTATTACTAAATACAAGGGCGTCGGCGAAGGTCGACGATACTTTGTCAACGAGTTCAAAAAAGCAATGGGTGCCAGCGGAATGCGTGGCCATCGCCGAAATATTGAGTTACTTGCCCGCGGTCTTATTAACCATGTGCAAATGACAGAAGAAACGGATTTGCACGCTCCTGACGACATTATTCCTTATTCGACTTTTGAGCATACATATAAGCCCCGGCCCGGGCATGAGCGTCTTAAACCTAAGAAGGCAGTAGGTCAGTATTTGGAAAGACCTGTACTGCACTACACGATAGGCACTAAAATAAGACCTTCGATGATTAAGGATTTTGAAGAGTTCGGGGTAGATGAGGTGCCGGTTCACAAGCAGCCACCTCCTTTTCAGCCTCACATGGTTCGGGGAATGTTCCAGTTGCAGCACGATCCGGACTGGATGACTCAGATGTATGGTTCTGGCTTGAAAAAGAGCTTGCTGGAATCAACAGCACGAGGAGCTACCAGCAAGGAACGCGGAACCAGCTTTGTACCTAGCTTGGCAACTGGTTCTGATTTCGGGCAGGTAGCGAACAGGGCGGTTATTGCTCCAAAGCCAAGTTACGAGTTGCCGCCAGTAGTTAAGCCTGTAGAAGAGATCAAGGAAGAAAAGCCAAAGCCCGCGATGTTCTTTGGTGGCAAATTCAACGTAGGCAGTAAATAGCCATGGATGAGGCAATTAGCACACCAAAACCGGGAGCCGTGCCAGGTGGCAGCGGCCGTAGTGTTGCACCTAACAGTATTATGCCTGCGAAGACTCCTGCTCCTGCCGCACCTGCTGCACCTGCTGCACCTGCTGAAGCGGTACTTTTTTCCGGAATTAAAAGCACTGGCGGGTCGTACTCAGACTTGTACAACGCTGCTATGAATTTCCAGCGTACGATGGCTCGGCCGCCTAGTTCTCCGGGAATGGTCGCTGACAATCCTTACGCAAAGATGCCGCCTCCGTCTAATGTGGCGACGCCTCAGCAGCAACAGTTGACGCAAGGTAACACTCAGGCACCTCCGCCTGCAGCCGCACCTAAGCCTAGTCTGCCTCCAGGTGCTCCGCCTAACGCTATTCCAGCGACGGAAGAAACAAAGACATTCTTCCCCAATGCAGCTTATTCAGTACCTGATTCTGCAGTCGATGAAACGTACAAAGGCGATCAGCCCGTGCGTACTTTAGATGCTCCGGCTCAACCAAACGTAAGTATCGCCCCAGGCGTTGCACCAGACTCGATAGGTTCTCCTGAATCTGCTGGGCCTGGTTTCTTATCTAAAGAAAAGGTAAAAAACTTCGCGGACGCTAACACAATGTGGTACTCCACGGCCCACATTGCCAATGAAGGCTTA
>TARA_R110000851_G_scaffold87136_12_pt1 | contig 24297 bp, 33 predicted proteins | sample TARA_R110000851 | Tara Oceans TARA_R110000851 (sample SAMEA4397627) | marine metagenome | biome: Polar Biome; feature: [DCM] deep chlorophyll maximum layer (ENVO:01000326); material: water (ENVO:00002006), including particulate matter (ENVO:01000060) such as... | depth 17 m
GATTTTAAGTACTCCAAACGGTGAGATTGTAAAAGCTCTCATTAATGATGGTGCTAAATTGGGTGTATCATCTAGAGGTCTAGGTTCACTAGAGCAAAAAGGTAATGCACAATACGTAAAAAACGATTTCCAACTTGCAACTGCAGGCGATATCGTGGCAGACCCATCTGCCCCTGAGGCATTTGTCGAAGGAATCATGGAAGGTGTTGAGTGGATTATGGGTAAAAATGGAGTGTTAACTGCCGTGCAGGCAGAAGACTTCCAAAAAACCCTCAAGTCTGCACGACTAAATAACTTGGAAGAAACTAAGTTAAATCTATGGAAAAGGTTCGTTGAGAACCTCTAACATATAAATAAATTAAGTAGTTCATTAAGAATTAATAACAGGAGTAAAAAATGGCAGATTTAGAAAACAACCTAGAAGGCATACAAGAAGCAGGTCAACCTGATTCTAAAGCCGAGAAAGGGGATTCAAAAACAGTCAAACAAGGTTCATCAGATGCTGCGACTATTGGTCAAGGTAAAGTTGATGTCGTCAAACCCGAAGAAAATCCTGTTGACAAAGCTGTTGCAGCGCAAAAGAAGGCAGAAGCTGGAGTGAAAGTCGTATCGAACGACCCACAACAGAAGAATGCTGGTAAAGCTGACAAAGCAGATTCAATCAAAGAAGATGAGAAAGAGTCTAGTAAAGACGTTCAGAAATCTACTAAGATGGAATCGATCAAAGCTATCGTCAACAACATGAAGGAAATGACTAAGGAAGAAATCTCGTCTGTACTGGGAACAGTATCAGAAGAGGAAGTTGACGAAAGTTTGACAAAGGCTGAAACAGCAAGAAAAGTAGTAGAGTCTTTGAAGTCTATGGACGAAGAAGCAGTTGCTAAAGTTCTTGAAGGTTTTAATAAGAAAGAAGAAGAAGCAGACGAAGACGAAGAAGAAGTAAAAGAAGAAGTGGAAACTTCTCTTGAACTTGAATCATCTTTGGTAGAAATTGAAATAGATGACGACCTATCTGCAATTTCAGAAGCATTAGAACTTTCTGAAGAAAATGCTGAGAAAGCAAAAACAATATTCAAAGCTGCAGTTTCTAGTAAGGTGCAGGAAGTATCTGAGACTCTTAGAGCTCAATACTCAGAAGAATTAAAAACCACAGTTGAGACTGTCAAAGGCGACCTTGCGGAAGCAGTTGATAAGTACTTAACATATTGTGCAGAAGAGTGGACGAAAGAAAACGAACTCGCAATAGAACGTGGTTTGAGATCAGAAATGACAGAAAACTTCATTGAAGGACTGAAGACATTGTTCGTAGAACATTATGTTGACGTTCCTGAAGACAAGTACAATGTTATTGATGAACTCGCAAATCGTCTCGATGAGATGGAATCTAAATTGGATGGTGAAGTTCAGAACAATATGGACATCACTGAAGAATTAGAAACACTCAAGAGAGTGAACGTGATATCAGCTGCGTCTTCGGACTTAACTGATTCACAAAAAGAGAAATTATCTTCACTTGCAGAAGGTGTTGAGTACAAAACTGAAGAGGACTTCGCTGAGAAGATTTCTGAAGTTAAGAATGCGTACTTCCCTGCTGAAGGTGGTCAAAAGATAGTTGAAGAAACTCTAGTAGTTGAAGGGGCAAATGAATTCGAAGTTGAAAAGACCGAGAAAGTTCTTGACCCAATACTTGCTAGATATTCACAAGCAATTAGTAACCACAGACCTCTATAGGTCTTAGGTTATTTTTTTTAAAGGAAAATAAAATGTTTTTATCAGAAAACTTACAAGAAAAGTGGTCACCGATTCTAGAACACTCCGATCTTCCAAAGATCGAAGATAACTACAAACGTGCTGTAACTGCTGTTATTCTTGAAAACCAAGAAAAGGCTCTTAATGAAGATAGAGTTAACCTTGGTGAGGCAGCACCTTTAAATGCTACTGGTAGTGCGATTTCTAACTGGGATCCGATTTTGATCTCATTAGTTCGTAGAGCTATGCCAAATCTCGTTGCTTACGACATTTGCGGTGTTCAACCAATGACTGGGCCTACTGGTCTTATCTTTGCTATGAAAGCAAGATATAATGACTACATGACTCAATCTGCTATATTATCTAAAACAGAAGCTATGGGTGTCAACGAAGTTGATACTGAATTCTCATCAACTGCATCACCTGAAAGTGGTAAAGCTGGTGTTAATGTTCAAATCTCAGACCCTTTTGATACTTCAAGTCCTTCGTATGAAGATACGACTGGTACTGGTATGACTACAGCTCAGGCTGAAGCATTAGGTGATGCAACTGCAAACGGTTTTGCTTCAATGGCATTCTCTATCGAGAAAGCTACTGTTACTGCAAAGTCAAGAGCATTGAAAGCAGAATACACACTAGAATTAGCACAAGACCTTAAAGCAATCCACGGTCTTGATGCGGAATCAGAACTTGCAAATATTCTTTCATCAGAAATTCTTGCGGAAATCAACAGAGAAGTTGTTAGAACAGTAAACTCACAAGCCAAACTCGGTGCAGCCGATACAGCTAGTGCAGGTACTTTCAACCTTGACGTAGATGCAAACGGAAGATGGTCTGTTGAGAAATTTAAAGGTCTATTGTTCCAAATCGAAAGAGAGTCTAACAAAATTGCTAAAGAAACAAGAAGAGGAAAAGGTAACTTTATTATCTGTTCATCTGATGTTGCTTCTGCACTTTCAATGGCTGGTGTATTAGATTACGCTCCTGCTCTTTCTACTAACCTTAACGTTGACGATACTGGTAATACTTTTGCTGGTCTTCTAAACGGACGTGTTAAAGTTTATATCGACCCATATGCTGGTGTTGATTACTTGACAGTTGGTTACAGAGGTTCAAACCCTTATGATGCTGGCTTATTCTACTGCCCATACGTTCCATTACAAATGGTTCGTGCAGTTGGTGAGAACACATTCCAACCAAAAATCGGTTTCAAAACTAGATATGGTATGGTAACAAATCCATTCGTAGGTGCTACACCTTCTGACGGACTTGCTACTGCTGGAACTAACCAGTATTACAGAAAATTTGCAGTGTCAAACATTCTGTAAGGTTATTCTTAACCTCATTACTTCGGTAATACTAAAAAGGACTCTTTCGAGTCCTTTTTTTTTGGCTTTGCAGTGGCACGTTGCAGTATCAGAAGTCACCCTCTGCAACTTGAACAACAGTGATACCTCTTGCCTTCCACATTGCAACAACTTTGTTTCTGTCATCGTATACAAGGTCAATCTTACCACCAAACTCTTCGAATTTATCTGCAAGGTCGGACTTGAACACTTCATCGGGTCTGAAGTCACCTTCGGGTCTAAGGAACAATCCTTGATGACCCTTACCAATCCACTCATCAATCTGAGCTTCAGTAAGACTTCTTTGTGACTCGTTTCTTGCAGAGAAGAATGCAACATCATGTCCGTCTTCAATGTGTTTCTTTGCAAGGTCACACACCCATTGTACAGGAGTGTCAAATCTAGTCTGTTCTTTGAATGATTTCCAGTCGGTAGGTTGTTGGGTAACATGATGTCTCCTATGCTCTACATCAGCAATAGTACCATCAACATCAAAAATTATAGTTTGTTTTTTCATGAAACACCACTAGTTATAAGTGCAAATAGAAACAATGACAATCCTTGTAGAAAGTCCTTATCCAATAGTCCAAGTTTTTTTATTTTTTTCATACCTGATTTCCTCATTATATACATAGTATACCAAAAAATGAGGGTCATTGTCAAGTCTTTTTTGTTTGTCTAAATACTAGTGTAAGAATAATCTTACATACACACAGGAGACTATTATGTCCACAAAATCAGGGTTCGAAATCCGAGCCGATCTACTATCCCAAGCACAAGGAATTCTTACTGATAATTATCAGAGAGAAGTCGATGCTGTTTATCTACACAATGATAACAATCCCAATGAGAAGAAACCCTTACCATTGAGAGAGATTATGGGAGATGAAATCATTCTAGTTGCAAGACAACTAAATGAGTTTGTTACTGAAAAGTAACGATTTGGGGGGAAACCCCCATTTTATTTACCTAAATATAGGTATACGGAGAATATTATGAGTGAATACAAAAAAACAGTGAAGGTTCTAGAGGGGCCATGGGAAGCAGAAACGTTTCCACAAGGTGAGGAGACAACGGATGTTATCTCTAGGAAGACCGTAACGACATATATCCAAGATGGATATCTATGTGAGAACACAGTAACGAGAGAGTATAGAGATAACGATTACTTCGATACCTCTTCTACTAAAAGGATAACAAGAATACATGGCTAGCATTAACAAATCAACTCTCAATAAGAATAATTTTAAACTTATTATTGATAAACTTCCAACAGTCGAGTACTTTGTACAGTCGGTAAACATTCCTGGCCTGTCCTTTACAGAAGTGGAGTTTGGTGCTGGTGTTGGTCTTGATGCATTTTTCCCAGGCGACAAAGTAACCTTCGATAACCTTGAAGTGACATTCCTAGTCGATGAAGACTTAGAGAACTTCAAAGAAGTCTATGATTGGATTGGTGCAATTGTTCCTATACACGACTCAGGTGACTTTAGTAAGTGGACTGATTCTAAATCAACTAGAGGTGTCCTTGCCTCAATAGACAATGACCTTAACCAGTACAGTCAGATTACACTAGTAACAAACACTAACAAAAATATACCCAACAAATACTTCAGGTTCTATGACTGTTTCCCAACTGCACTTAGTGGCATGGAACTCAAGTCAGGTGAGTCAGGGGAGGCAGTCACATGTACTGTAACCTTTAGATTCACATACTACGACATAGAATCCACTAGTTAAAAACCCCTTTTCGTGATATAATTATAGTATGAACTTAGATGAATTGAAAATTGAGTGGACGAAAGATTGTGAGATAGACGATATCGAATTAGATACTGCATCTCTAGAAGTCCCTAAACTCCACGCAAAATACCAAGATTTACTTACCAGTAAACTAATCCTTGCAAAAACTTACGAATATAAGTATAACCTATTGTTGAAAGATAAGTGGTTGTGGTACAACGGTAAGATGGACTCAGATAGGATTAATGAACTAGGTTGGCCACACGACCCATTAGATGGTGTGTCTGTTATGAAAGCAGATATGCACTACTTCTATAATGCAGACCCCGATCTAGCACAACTAAAAGCACGACAAGAACTATTGAAAATAACTATAGATTTTCTTAAAGAATGTATGCAAAACATTACTTGGAGACACCAAACGATTAAGAACACAATCGATTGGAGAAAGTTCATGGCTGGGAGTTAATTATGATATTAGAAAATTATATTTGGACTGCACCTTCATTCTTCACAAAGGAAGAGGTTGCTCAAATCCATGTTGCATCTGAAAAGTTGCCGTTGAAAAATTCAATGATTGGACAGACCAATCGTACCCAAGACTCTGAAGAGTCGTCTTCAGAGGGTAAGACAGACCATTCTATTAGACAGGGTGGTAACAAGTGGTTCATCAATGAAGAAAATCATATGCCGGCACACCTCAATGAGAAGATGGCAGCTGCACTTAATCAGGCAAACATGGATTCACGATGGAATCACACCATTGAGTATCAAGAAAATCCTCAGTACACTATTTACAATGCACCCAAAGAAAAAAAAGGTGGTGACTTCTATACATGGCATACAGATGCCGGGCCGATACACTACGATAATGGAATGCACAGAAAGTTATCAATGACTATTCAGTTATCAGAGCCAGATGATTATGAGGGTGGACACTTTCAGTGGTTAGAACCTCATAGACAATTTGATCGTCTAAAGCAAACAGACAACACAATCAATATTGAAAACAGTATTCAAACAGTCCCATTCTCTGCCAGAGAGATAGGAAGTGTCATTGTATTTCCATCATTCTTATATCACCAAGTAACACCTGTACTATCAGGCTGTAGAAAATCCTTGGTAGTTTGGTATGTTGGAAAACCCTATGTCTAAACCCATCGTCACAGTAACCAAGCTTGATGAAGTCTTCATGCAAGTTAATTGTCCCGATGACGGACTGGCAAAAGACCTGTTCGATTTCTTTTCATACATGGTTCCTAATCACAAATTCATGCCATCATTCCGTTCAGGGTTTTGGGATGGTAAAGTAAGACTATTTTCAATCAAGACAAGAAAAATTTATATCGGTCTACTCCCATATGTTGATGAGTTCTGTAGAGAACGAGGATACGACTTTCGGGGGGTGCATGATGTAATAGGTGAGAAGATTAGAAACTTGCCTGAAGTAGAAAAGGAGTTCAAACAACAACTAAAGTCGTGGGACATTCCAATGGTTCCTAGAGACTACCAATTAGAGGCATTCAAAAGTGCAATCGGATATGGACGGCAATTACTATTATCTCCAACAGCAAGTGGAAAGTCACTTATCATTTATATGTTGGTACGATGGTTTAATACTAAAACTGTCATCATTGTTCCTACTACATCACTTGTAGAACAGATGACAAAAGATTTTCAGGAGTACGGTTACAAAGACCCGATCTGTAAAATCTATTCTAAACAACCAGTCTTCGATGCAGACATTACCATTACAACATGGCAGTCATTTGCAAAAGCCCCCAAAGAAGTACTTCAATCATTTGGAATGGTTGTAGGAGACGAGGCACATTTATTTAAAGCAGATGTACTGAAGGGTATCCTAGAGAAGATGAAGGACACTGCAATACGAATTGGTACGACAGGTACACTGGACGGAAGTGAAGTCCACAGACTACAACTGGAAGGTTTGTTTGGCCCAGTGAAGAAAGTCATAACTACAAAAGAATTGATGGATGAGGGAACGATTGCAAATCTTTCTATAGATTGTGTCATACTACGTCATACTAAACAGAAGAAAACTACCTATGTGGATGAGATGGATTATCTCGTATCTCACGAAGGTAGAAATGACTTTATATGCAACCTCGTGTACAGTCTTAAAGGAAACACCTTGGTGTTATTCCAGTACGTAGAGAAACACGGTGCTGTCCTACACAACAAAATGATGAAACGATTGGATGATCAGTTACACTATGTGTACGGTGGAACAGATGTGAAAGACCGAGAAGAGGTGAGAGTCCTTGTTGAGAAAGCAAACGATAATGTTATACTTGCATCATATGGAACCTTCTCTACAGGTGTAAACATTAAGAAGATAGATAATGTAGTCTTTGCATCCCCATCTAAATCACGAATTAGGAACTTACAATCAATTGGTAGGGGTCTAAGAAAGGCTGAGGGAAAGACCACCATGAGATTGTTTGATATTGCAGATGACCTACAATGTAACAATTATACCCTGAAGCACCTTAAAGAACGTATAAATATATACAACGAAGAAGGATTTTCATATGAGATTAAACAGTTCAATTTAAAATGAAACATTTAAACGATATACATATGGGGTACTTCAAACATCTTGCTCATGCATGGAGAATGGCATTCATTCTTATTGTTCATGGGTTCTTTCCATGGGTATGGGAAACAAAGGTGAGTGATGAAATTATGTCATACCACAATGAGGAGGCCGAGAATGAAATATGAAGTTGTAAAACTTAGGACTGGTTCTGAAATCTGTGGAATGATAAAGGACATGGATGAGTGGATTGAAATCACACTCCCAATGATATGTCAATTGACTAAGATGGGAGCTATGGAAACTCTTGCTACGTTCATACCATACGCACCTTTAAGTAAAGATTCTATTATCACCATTGCAAGAGATGATGTGATGCATAGAAGTAACTTGAATGAACAGTTCATACCGTTTTACGATGAAGCATCTTCTAGATGGTTAACCATGGTAGAGTCTGAAACAATTCCATTAACTAACAAGATGCCTACTAAGGAGATGGTATCACGAACAGTTGGTGCCATGTTAGAGAATATGACAGACGAAGAGTTGGATGCTTTTGAAGATGAAGAATTGATGGATGACCTTACTCCACCTATGGATAAAGCATTATTGCATTGATCAAATGATGCACTTTTTGTTTGTCTAAATATCCGTGTATAATTAAATATACAAATAACTTATATAACTAAAGGAAAACCATGTCCACAGCAATTATGATTGCGAAGAGCATGGTACGAAAAGCTAGAGAAGTTTCAGATAACAGATTCGTCTGTAAGATTTGTGACACTATCGAATTTCTAGTGCTGTTGACTCTTCCGTTTGCCCTCCCATTTCTTGTGATGATCACAACAATCAAGGGATATTAAAACAACACCCAAAACCCAGTGCAGAGGTAATTCTTTGCACTAATTTTGCAACCCTAAATAAATGTATGAAGAAGAATAAGGTGACACGTCCTGTATCCCTTATTAGTATATTCCCCTTGGGACATATTAATTTTAACACAGATTTCTGAGGAGTCAAGTGGGTTTCTCAAAATACTTCAAATTAATTAAATTCAATAATCACTAAAAACCCCCTTGTCAATACCCGATTTATCCGTATAATAGAGGTATGACTACTAAAAAAGCAATCAAGAAAGACCCAAAGAAAGCAGTCCATTACGTATCCAACAAAGATTTCACAATTGCTGTTGCAGAATATGTTGTACTCCTTAAAGCTTCAAAAGAAAACGAAACCGAGAAACCTCGTATGTCAGAGTATATCGGTGAGTGTATCTATAAGATTTCTACTCGACTATCGACTAGACCTAACTTTATAAACTACACATATAGAGACGAGATGATTTGTGATGCAATCGAAAACTGCATACAATACATCGGGAATTTCAATACAGAAAAGTCTAACAATGCATTCGCATATGTTACTCAGATTTGTTACTATGCTTTCCTACGAAGAATACAAAAGGAAAAGAAACAAGTCTACATTAAACAGAAATCAACCATGGAATCAAGTATCACTATGGATTCGTTTTCTACTATAGATGGTCAACATGACCCCATGCTCACGAATACAAATGTCGAATGGTTACAGGAACACATGAATCACGTAGAGTATGCACCCCGAAAATCAAAAAGAGCAGCAAGCAAAAAGAACAATTTGGAAACAAACTTCTCTGAAGAAGAACCGAATCCAATAGAGGACTAAATTATTAAGATCGCTATATTAAATGACACCCACGCAGGTGTTAGGTCGGATATGATAGAAATGGCAAAGTATCAAGGTCGTTTCTACGAGGAAGTTTTCTTCCCATATCTAGATGAACATGATATCAAACAAGTTATCCACTTGGGAGATTACTTTGACAGACGGAAGTATATCAACTTCTCCAGTCTTGCAGAGAATAGGAAGCACTTTATTGACCCTTTGGTCAAGAGAGGAATTCACATGGATTTGATCTTGGGTAATCATGACACCTATTATAAGAACACCAACGATGTAAACTCCCCCGAACTGCTACTGTTCAATGAGAGTAACATCAATGTGATACAAGAACCTCAAATTAAAGAGTACGATGGATTTAAACTTGCACTAGTACCGTGGATTAATCCCGAGAACTATGCAGACTCAGTTGAGTTCTTATTGAACGCACCCAGTACACATTGTTTCGGACACTTTGAGATCGAAGGTGCATTGATGCAGCCTGGATTTAATTGTCCACATGGACTAGATCACACATACCTAAAAAGATTTGAACAAGTGTTGAGTGGACACTTCCACCATAAATCTGAAGTGGGCAATGTTAGATACCTAGGTTCTCAAATGCAATTCACTTGGTCAGACTATAATGACAACAAGTACTTCCACATCTTTGATACGGAGACTTTGGAGATACTACCTGTTCATAATCCGATCACGATGTTCGAGAAAGTCTTCTATGACGACACTAAGTTCGAAAAATTCGAAGACATTAATGATATGGATTTCTCAAATGTTGCAGGAAAGTTTGTAAAGCTTATCGTTATTAATAAGGACAATCCATATTGGTTCGACACATTCCTTGATAAAGTACACGCACAAAATCCGTTACACTTACAAGTAGTTGATGACAACAAACACATGGACTTCTTTGGTGACGATGATATGGAAGACATTGAAGACACTCTTACTATACTAGGAAAATATGTTGACGGACTAGAGATACAAGGGAAGAAAAAACCCCTTAACGAATTGATGACTTCATTGTATAATGAAGCTTTAGATCAGCACAACTACTTATGATTATATTTAAAAAAGTACGGTGGAAGAACTTACTTTCATCGGGTAATAACTTTACCGAAATACAACTGGATTCCCATCAAACTACACTGGTTCTAGGTGAGAACGGTGCAGGGAAATCTACACTACTAGACGCAATGTGCTTTGGTTTGTATGGACGTGGGTTCAGAAACCTCAAGAAAGAACTCCTTATTAATAGTGTAAACGAGAAAGGACTATTAGTAGAAGTAGAGTTTACTATCGGTAGACGTGAATACAAAGTTATCCGTGGTGCAAAACCAAACAAATTTGAGATACACGTGGATGGTGTATTCGTTAATCAAGACGCAACAGTAAGAGACTATCAAGAACACTTAGAGAAGAACATTCTCAAGATGTCGTATCGTTCATTTACACAAGTTGCAATTCTAGGTAGTGCAAACTTCGTCCCCTTTATGCAGTTGAAAGCCAAGGACAGACGAAACCTTGTAGAAGACCTACTCGATATTAGTATCTTTAGTACGATGAGTGATATACTGAGAAAAAGAGTATCTAACCACACTGTAGAGATTCGAGAGAACGTCCATGAGATAAATATCATGGAAGAAAGAATTCAAGGATTGTCCTCACAACTAGAAGCATTACGTGAGAACCGAGATCATAAGATTGGTAAGTTTGAAACAACTATCAACGAAACCAACACGAATATTGAAGACCTTTTAGGAAAGGTAGACGAGAAGACTACCGTTATCGGAGAGAAGACCAGTTCTATCTCTGATAGAGACCCACAAGGTGACCGACTTAAACAAGCAATGGATATTTCCAAAACACTGGAAACTAAACGACAACGCATTATTAAGGAGATTGAATTTTATGAGTCAAATGATAATTGTCCAACCTGTAAGCAGGATTTAGATGAGGAACACAAAGAAACTCACGTTGCAGAGAAACAGGCAAAGAAGGAAGAGTTGGCACTTGCACTTGAGCAAATCGCCAGAACCATCGAAGATTCCACCAATAGAATGGAGGAGATTAGAAGAGTCCAAGAAGGAGTAGATTCCCTTCAACGACAAATCTCAGTTCTCCAATCAGAAATTGTTTCAAACCAAAAGTACATCGGCAAACTTCAGAAAGAGATTGAAGACCTAAAGACAGAAGCTTCGGTTAATAACAATGCACAGGATATGATTGACGACAACGAAGAGAAGTTGGATATACTACACTCTAAAAAAGAGTCCCTTGTATCACAGGGACACTACTACGACATTGCACAAACATTGCTCAGAGATCAAGGTGTTAAACAGAAGATAATCAAACAGTACGTTCCAGTGATGAACAACATGATTAATAAATACCTTGCATCCCTAGAGTTCTTTGTTGGGTTTGAATTAGACGAATCTTTTGAAGAGACTATTAAGTCTAGATTCCGAGACGTATTCAAGTACGACAATTTCTCCCAAGGAGAGAAGATGAGGATTGACCTTGCCCTTCTGTTTACGTGGAGAACTATTGCAAGAATGAAGAATAGTGTGAACACTAACCTATTGATTTTAGATGAAGTGTTCGACTCGTCTTTAGACACAAACGGCACAGATGACTTCTTAAAGTTACTAAACACCTTGACAGAAAAGACTAACTGTTTTATAATTAGTCACAAGGGTGAAGCACTCTACGATAAATTTAACAATGTTATTCGATTTGAGAAGCATAAAAACTTCTCACGAGTTGCAGAATAGATAAATAGTATTATGAAAACATTTAAAGAACATCTGTTAACCGAAACCCCGATGGCAGCAAATTTCGAGGATATCTATAAACGCAAGAATAAAGATAAGTTCTTAGACAAAGCAGTCAAGGGTGAACTTGAATTAGAAGCTGGTGGAAAGATGAAAGCAATTTCAAAGGATGACTTTGCATTAAAGACCCTTATGTCAGTGGATAGTGAAGATGCTATCGAAGACAAGCCTGCAATTAGAAAACACCTGAAGACTAACTGGGGTATTGGTAAAATCGGTGACATTAGTAAGGATATGAACGGCCTTTCTAATAGAGAAGGTGGTAAGAATCCTAGTGGAGAAGATTGGGAATCTCTCATTGCAGTTGCAGTAAACCAAATCAATGGTCTTAAATATAACATTGGAGCTGAGTGGGAACGTGCAGAAAAGTTTTGGCCTGATTACGAACTCCAAGCAATAAAACTAGGCAAGGAATTTATCAGTAAACTTAAGGTTAAGAGTCTCAGACAATTAGGTTCATCAACCGCTGCAACATCCGCAACATGGGATGCACCTAACAAGACACCTAAAACAGATTTAATAGACGGTAAACAACACATATCACTTAAGATGCATGGTAACTCTCAGTTGATGTCGGGTAAGAAAGAAGAGGTTCTTGCAACCTTTAAAGCTGCCCAAGAGGAGTTTGGAGAATCTACAGCAGGAAAGGTGGAAATCAAAAAGGTTATGGATACTCTTGAAGAGAAGATGATTACATTAACAAATAAAGGTTCAGTTAAATCGATTGACGCTTTGAGAGGAAAGACTGACCTTTCAGACAAAGAATTGGAGAGAATTGCAGAGTTAGACCAAGGTCGATTACAAGCAAAAGAAATCAATGATGAATTAGACAAGATATTTCAATCACTACCTTTTAAATCACACGTTGCATTTGAAGCTGCAACAGGTAGAAGTAAATTTGCACCATCCCCCGAGGCAGTTGCAAACTTAGTAGTAGTGTTCAAAGAGAGTGGTAGTATATCAGATACATTAAAACTAGACACGGCTGCATCAGCCGGAATGGTACTTGCAAAGGGTAATGATTTTTATGTGTCCTTTAAGAGTGGTGGTGGTAATAGTTCCAAACCATATCTTTCATTGAGAACTAGAAAATTAAAGCTGACAAGTTTAAAAGCGGTTAATGCCTCCTATGCAGATGATACTTTCCGTAGTATAATTATGGAAGAGATAAACAAAGAAGGGTTACTTACAGAAGACATGCAACAACTAGACGAGTTTGCATTATTTAATAAACTTGTAAGTAAAGTTAAAGATGTGTCAAAGTCAGTTATCAGTAAAGTTGGTAAGGCAATGAAAGCTATCTTAGAAAGAGTCAAGAAAGCTTTCCAGTACATTTACAAACTAGGTAGACAAGCAGTCAGGGGATTAATGAACTTCTTTGGCGTGAAGCTCGATAAAGTGAAGATAACCAAAACTGGTGGAATGGTATCACTAGTATAACAGGATAATTATGTACGAATTGATTCAGGAGGCCTCAAAGGTCTTAAGAACACCACCACTGGTGTTAGATTTCGAAAACCCATCACACGACCCAAAGGACGTGGAAGTAAAACTTGGAGAGGCAATGACCAAATTTGGTGGCCTCGGTTTGAGTGCAAACCAAGTGGGGTTAGATGTTAGATGTTTTGTAATGAGAACTGCAGACGCAGGAATCCAGTGTTTCTTCAATCCTGAAATCACCAAAGTATCACAAGAGACAGACCTACTTAAAGAAGGGTGTCTATCTTTCCCTGATATATACCTCATGATAAAACGATCAAGAGTCGTTGAAATGAAGTATCAGGATTCGGATGGAGAAGAACATTTTCTCATGTTAGAAAATATTGGAGCAAGATGTGCTCAACATGAAATTGATCATTTAAACGGAATCGTGTTTTTACAACGTGCTTCCAAATTGAAACTAGATCGTGCATTAAAGTCGCGACCAAAAGAAAAAGCGAAACGATTAGAATATGAAAAAAGAGCAGCCGTCGCAAAGTACATCCAGTCCGTTCAATCTGCTAAAGATTCCGAACCTCGTGAGTCAGCAGGAACAACAGGCACTAGTACACTACCACAAGACGCATCACCACAAACGTAGTATCGGAGACGGTAGTGATTACCGTGGGATAGATTACGTACACATACACACCCAGTGGGTGAGAGACATCTTCAACAGGATTTCGTATCAGTGTGTGGGTGATATTCGTAAATGCACAGATCAAGTAGTGTATCCCGAAATGATTTCTCTAAATGAATGGCCAATTGGTGGATTTCAAACCCCACATTTGGATACTTATTCAACTCAAGAAGAAAAACATGACTTAATAGAGGATATCCCTAGCAGGGAATGGACTCTAATCTTATACCTAAACGATGAATTTGAAGGTGGAGAGACCTTCTTCCCCGCAGAACGTTACACGCACCATCCTAGGGCCCGTGAGGGGGTATTATTCCAAGGTATATACCTTGAACATGGGGTCAATCCTATTAGACGATGTCCACGACATACTATTGCAATGTGGTTCAGCACGAATCCCGATAGAATCCTTACAGACAATAGAACTCCCAATCTACAAGAAGACCATTTCGACCTAAGAAATCAAGACGACTCAAGACCATATTAATTGGAAATGCACCCTTAGCTCAGCTGGATAGAGCAACGGCCTTCTAAGCCGTAGGTCAGTGGTTCGAATCCACTAGGGTGTACCAATTAATCCCCAAATATCGAAAATAAAACTTGACAGTGACCCTCACTTTTTGTTATAATGGCTGTACAAATTGAGAAAAGAGAGAGATTATGACCAATACTGAACTGTTAAACATCCACCTCAACAATAGTGACTTAAACCTCACTAACCTCTCTAACATCAACAACTCAAGTGTTTCCGTTGTGCGTTGTATACTAATACAGTATTACAGCACCAAGGGTTTTACTCACCCAATTCTAAAATAAAACTTGACAATGACTACCACTTTTTGTTATACTATGTATATAATGAAAAATCAAGAGGAAATATAATGTTGTCAGAAAATCTTTTGAAATTAACAGTAAAACTTCTAAGTGAACATTCTCGAAGCCTTACTCGGAAAGAGTTAGTGAATCTTCTGAGATATAAAGAAGATTTGAGTCCAAGTATGTATAGTGAACTGTATAAGATAAGAGTTTTCTTGTTTAAACAAGTAAAGGCCAAACGAATGAATAGCTGGGGAAAGTTTTACTACTTGACTGATGAAGGTCAACAATACTTTTTAGGAGACGCATAATGGCAAACACTTATTTAAAAGAAATTACAGATTGGGGTACATACTCCTGCAAAAACCACACTTACATATTCAATGAAAAGAGTCAGAATATTGGATACATCAAAACAGGAACTAAAGAAGAGATAATCTTCAAGTCTCCTATGAAGCAATTCTCCAAAACAAGACGAAAGTTCGTCACCCTAAAAAGATAAACTTGACAATGGGTCTCACTTTTTGGTATACTATAGTCTGAATCGGGAAACAAATAAATTATGACAAATCAAATCAGAAATCAAAAAGACCAACTTGCCAAACTAATGGCAACGGAAGACTTAACAATCGTGCATAAGAAGGTGCCTACTGCATACTTTGATATGAAGAATAGAATACTTTGTTGTCCTATTCTTAAAGACGATATCTCAAACGAGTTATACGACTTGTTCATGGGTCACGAAGTTGGTCATGCATTACACACTCCATATGAAGGTGTACATAGTGCCGTAACAAAAAACAGAACACTTAAAGGATATCTTAATGTTGTTGAAGACGTTAGGATTGAGAAAGCAATCAAAAACAAATATCAAGGTCTTAGAAAATCTTTCTTCACTGCATATAACGAATTGATGGATATGGACTTCTTTGGAATCAAAGATAGAAACCTTACAGAACTTTCATTGATCGACAAAATCAATCTTATCACTAAGGTCGGAGCAAGAATCAGTATTCCGTTAACCAAGGTCGAACAAGAATTCTTGGACATGGCAAATGCCTGTGAGACTTGGGATGAAGTTGTGGTTTGTGCTGAAGCAATTTACGAATACTCTAAAGAGAACGAAACAAGAAATGAAGACGATGAAGCATTAGTTCCTCAGACAATGTCTATGGACGGAGAAGAAGAAGACGAAGACGGTAACGAGTGGAATGATGACGATTCAGACGAAGACGAAGAGTCGGATGATTTTAGTGACTCTTACGATGATTCAGAAGACTCAGACGAAGACGAAGATTCTCTTCCCGAGATAAAGGATTACACCGATGGTAATGATCACAATGACGAACAAGAGCAGGACGATGTAGAAGACGAAGAAGAGTCTAAACAACAAAAAACCACTGGTAAAGAGGGTGGTGATGGTCAAGGTTCAGATTACGATGAAGAAGACGGTGCCAGAGAGTCGATTACAGAACACAATGCACATAACAATGAAGACCAGTTTCTTTCAGAAGACAACCAAGTCAGAACTCTGATTAATGTCAAGAAAGCATTTGTTAATTCTAATAACTTTGAACACAAAGTTGTTGGTTACAAGCAAATGATTGAAGACTGGGACAAAGGTCTTTGGAACAATGTAACTGGCTATAGGAGGCCTCAAGATGAAGTTGACAGTATGAAAAATAGAGCTGTCAAGTCTTCTAAGAATTTGATTGAGAAAAACAAGAAACTTGTTGCTCACATGGCAAAAGAATTCGAGATGAAACAAACTGCATTGAGAAGTTCGAAAGCAATGAGTGGTAAAACTGGTAAGTTAGATATGAACAAACTTGCAAAGTATCAGATCGTTGATGATGTATTCAAAAAAGTGACAATGTTGCCTGATGGTAAAAACCACGGAGTAACAGTCATGTTAGATTGGAGTGGTTCAATCAGTAGACAAGTGTGTGACCTTTTAGAGCAGACACTTATCCTAGTTCAATTCTGCAAGAAGGTCAACATCCCTCACAGAATTTATCTTTTTACTGATTCATATAACAGATTAGACGATTACAGAAGAAGTGAAAGTTCACATCTAATTGAATTATTCTCAGACAAAATGTCTACTAAAGATTACATCAAGAACTGTATCAATGTTGCAAGTCTTTATAATAACCACTTTGCACAAGGTGTTAGTTACAGACACTTCGATAAGTTCATTACAAAATGGAATGCATGGTTTGAAGAGGTTGAACAACTTGAAGCTGGAAGGTGGCAGTCTTTTGAAACTAGTGCTAACCCTAGTGGTTACAGGTTGGGTGGAACACCACTTGACGCATGCCTAGTGTCACTGAGAGTGTTACTTCCTAAATTCAATGCAGAGTATCAGATTGAGAAGTCAATCCTAACAATCATCACAGATGGTTATTCTCACCAGTCAGAAATCTTCGATAAAGATTCTTCTGAACTAGCTGATGAGGCTGCCCAAACGGAAGGTGAGGATTACTACTCAAGAATCAAAAAGATTAGACAGTTCCAAGACCCATTCTCAAAGAAGTTGTACACTTACTCAGACGGTGTTGGATACAGTAGAGACTACTTTCAGGCAACCACGAACATCCTAGACTGGATATCAAAAGAATGTGGTGTGACTGTCACTGGGTACTTTGTAATGGAAAAGAAGAATGATCTTTGGGGTCTCAGTTCAGAACTTAAAGATGTCCGTATTGATGTCGATGATGTTTGGAAGAAGGTGAGAAAAGAGGGGTACATGATTGAGACCCACGGATACGGAAAATTATTCTTGACTGCAGCTTCCACCTTGAGTGTTGATGGTGATGATACACTATCAGACGAAATGATCGGTGCAAAGAAATCATCACTGATGGCTGCATTCAAGAAAAACCAAAGAAGTAAAACCACTTCAAGATTTTTAACCAATGAATTTATTAAGGAAATAGCATAATGAGAGAACCACTAAGAGTAGACGAAGCATATTACATTAACCACAATACAGATTACAGTGCATTTGCAGATGCTGTCATGGACGTTGGCCCATCACCTTGTGAGAAGTTCGACTGTCCTAAACAAAGTCATTGTGCAGAGTTTGGGGTGGAGTGTAAGGCATTCAGAGTATGGACTAACAATGGTGAGACGGTTTACGATAGACATTTGTCTATGGATAAAGATGGTAACCCTAAAGAGAAAAATATTGAATTATCAGTCGGAAACCTTTTACAAATATGCAAATAAACTTGACAATGGGTCTCACTTTTTGTTATACTATGTATATAATGAAAAAACAAAGGAAAGAATTATGAAATTAGCACTTAAACAAATAATCATGTCAACGACTGAAGTCTCAGAGTTGAACGAAATTATATCACTTTGTAATGAAGTGAAAAAACTGAATGCAAAAGCAAGTTTGTCGGTTGGACAAAAAGTTTATGTTGTTCAAAAAACCAAGAAGACTCTTGGTGAGATTGTGAAAATCAAAATCTCTAGAGCAACTGTGAAATTGCCAGAAGGTAATTACTCAGTTCCATTAACAATGTTGGAGGCAGCGTAATATGAGCTTAAGAACTTATGATAGAACCGAGTCAATTGTCATTTCAGGCAAAGACTTCCATTTTACACCCGATAGGAAAGAGTTCCTCGAAACTCTTGTAAAGACATATCCCAATCAAACGAACTTCGTCAAAGAAGACTTTGTGGCTATTGGTGGAATGCCTTACTGGGTCAAATCATCAAGGTATGATTTTAAAGATAATGGTATCTTTAATCTCCATGCAGTGGTTAAAGGTTACAACGGTGGGTATGAACCCGAAGTTCAAACCGCACCGATACAACCTGCCCCTATCAGTGCAGTTAGTGTTCCACAAAACATGCCAGTTGCAGCCAAAACTGTTGCTGTCAACTCCCTTGACAACTTCAAGATAATCCCCGAAAAAATGGAGAACTATGTTCCCTTCGGTCATTATAAAGATGTCAAGAACATCATCAAGTCAAAATTATTCTTTCCAATCTTTGTGACTGGTCTGAGTGGTAATGGTAAAACATTGATGGTAGAGCAAGTCTGTGCCATGCTGAAGAGAGAACTCTTCAGAGTCAATATCACCATCGAGACCGATGAGGATGATTTGATGGGTGGTCACACTTTACAGGGTGGAGACATCATGTTCAGAGAAGGCCCAGTTATCAAAGCAATGAGAAAAGGTGCAGTTCTACTACTTGACGAAGTTGACTTAGGGTCAAACAAGTTGATGTGTCTGCAATCAGTTCTTGAAGGTAAAGGATACCTAATCAAGAAAACTGGTGAGTGGGTTACACCTACTAAAGGTTTTACAATCCTTGCGACTGCAAATACCAAAGGTCAAGGTTCAGACGATGGAAAGTTCATTGGAACTCAAGTCATGAACGAAGCCATGTTGGAAAGATTTGCAATCACCATGCAACAAGAATATCCCCCAGTGAAAACTGAGAGAAGTATTCTCTCGAAAGAGATGGCATTGACTGGTGAAGTCGATCAAGAATTCTGTGAGAAACTTGTGGACTGGGCAGACATTATCAGAAAATCATACTACGAAGGTGCAATCGATGATGTCGTGACCACTAGAAGGTTGGTTCACATTGTCAATGCATACAGAATGTTCAATGACAAACTGAAGTCCATTACAATGTGTATCTCAAGGTTCGATCAAGAAACGAGAGATTCGATTCTAGACCTTTACACTAAGATAGATGCAGGGGTTGACTTAAATGCCCCTGTTGAAGAAAACCCTATTGACGAATCATCATACTAAGGGTATACTAAGGTATGTTTGGAAATAAATCAAAAATAGACTACAAATACAACGAAGGAGAACTCTTAGCGGAGTTTTCCCAGTATGTTGACAAGACCTATGACCAACATTATAGTCTGAGCAAGTATCAGGCAACTGAGTTCATTATGGACGCAGGTCATGGGGAAGGTTTCTGTATTGGTAATGTGATGAAATATGCACAACGATACGGAAAAAAAGAGGGTAAGAACCGATCTGACTTATTGAAAGTCATACACTACGGATTTCTTGCATTAAATAATCACGACAAGGAGAACAACCAGTGATGAAAATAAGTAACGACACGAGAGATGTCTTAAAGAATTTCTCAACCATAAACTCGGGTATTCGAGTTAAAACAGGAAACACGCTGGAAACTATTTCGAATATGAAAAATATCCTTGCTGTGGCTACTGTGACGGAGGAGTTCCCAAAGAATTTTTCCATCTATAATCTGCCAGAATTTTTGGGAGCAACTTCTTTATTAGAAGACCCCGAATTCAATTTCAATGATACATCATTGTCTATTGAGGATTCAAATTCTAAAATGGATTATCATTATGCATCTGAAGGAATGGTTACGGCCCCCGATAAGATGATTACCATGCCAGAGGCAGAGATTACATTTAGTATTACTTCTACACTGTTGTCAGACTTGAACAAAGCTGCAAGTGTGTTGGGTGTAAACGATCTAGTGTTAACCTCGGATGGAACTAGTCAGACGTTGACAGTCAAAGATAAGAAGCAACCAACCTCAAACACATTCGCAAGAGTTGTGGGTGAAGGGGACGGTATCTCTTATTCAATGAACTTCAAGATTGAGAACCTAAAACTACTCGCAGGTAACTACGATGTTTCAGTTTCTTCAAAGGGAATATCACATTTCAAGAATTCGGATGTAGCAATTGAATATTTCATTGCACTAGAACCTGATTCTTCTTATGGAGTTTGAACCAATCGGTATAAATAAAAGTGAGTGTGTAGTGCTAAGTCATTGCACCACACTCGGGAATGAAACCTTCTCATCAATCATCAAGGTGTTTCATGCTAGTTTTTCGGCGGGGTTAGACTAATCTTATTATGAATGAATTTCTATATGTCGAGAAATATCGACCACAAACAATCGAGGAGACAATACTTCCTCAACAGTTTAAAGACCAATTCAAAGAATTTGTCAAACAGGGTGAAATCCCTAACCTTTTATTATGTGGTACGGCAGGTGTAGGTAAAACTACCATTGCTAAGGCACTCTGTAATGAGTTAGGTGCAGACTTCATCGTAATCAATGGTAGTGATGAGGGTAGACTCATAGACACCCTTAGAACGAAGATTAAGAACTTTGCATCGACAATGTCATTGATGGGTGGGCCTAAGGTGGTTATCCTAGATGAGGCAGATTACATATCTGCAGAATCAGTTCAACCAGCATTGAGAGCATTCATCGAAGAGTTCTCCAGTAATTGTAGATTTATATTCACTTGTAATTACAAGAATCGAATCATTCCTGCATTACACTCAAGAACAACTGTAATCGATTTCAAGATTGCACCAAAAGAGAAACCTGTTCTTGCAAACCAATTTCTAAAACGACTGAGTAAGATATGCCAATTGGAGAACATCAAAACTGAACCAGCAGTACTTGCTGAGTTGGTTATGAGATTCTTCCCCGACTTCAGACGTGTTCTGAACGAGGTTCAACGATATGGAGTTGGTGGTGTTATCGACACTGGTATACTTTCATCACTAAGTGAAGAGAAGTTTACACCATTGATCGATATGATCAAAGATAAGAATTGGAGTGCAATGAGAAAGTGGGTCGGACAGAATTCCGATAACGACTTCAACACTCTATTCAGAAAAGTTTTTAACGCATTGGAACTACGATTGCAACCCCAATCCATTCCAGCTGCTGTTTTAATAATTGCAGACTATCAGTATAAGGCTGCATTTGCAATGGACAGTGAAATTAACTTCACTGCTTGTTTGACTGAAATAATGTCGGAGTGTAAATTTAAATGAGTGAACATGATGAAGTCGTAGAACGACAAAGACAAATATTAGAGGCAGAGACTTGGGCAAAGGGTGTTAAGACACTTCATGCACATTCACTATCTTCATGCTGGTATGATACTAGAGGCAACGATGGTTCGGTACTGGATACTGAATACAATGATGGTGTCATCAAACGAGAAATCCGAAGCACAGGTGAAATTGTTTACTTTGGTGAATCTCTTTCAGGTCAAGAATTACTTAATTCTTATTCAAGAAACACAGGTAAGTAAATGCCTAAACCCACTGGTCGTAATCCTTTCGACTTTGTCAAGTCCGTTTCCTATGATAAAAAAGATATCATGGTGGATGAAGTCGAAGAAAAGAGTTATGCACCCTTCCTAGCAAATAAATCATTGTCTTACCACCAAGACTCTGTTTTCTTCACCAACGAGATGAATATACGCCATGGTCTCGATAATCGTCTTCAATATCTATTTTTCCTAAATACTTTACGAAAACGACAAAGGTTTGGTTCATGGGAAAAACCTTATGTCAGTATAAAAATAGACACGATTAAAAATTATTATCAAGTATCGACATTGAAAGCAAAAGAATATATGACTATGTTGACAGATAAAGAAGTTCGTGAATTGAAAAACAGAATGAATATCGGTGGACAAAATGGCAATGGAACAAAGTGATAATCTTATAAAGGATTTGGTTGAAATTACCTTCCCCGAAAAAGACGACTTCCTCAAAATCAGAGAAACACTATCCCGAATAGGGGTAGCATCAAGACGTGATCAAGAACTATTTCAATCATGTCACATCCTACATAAACGTGGTAAGTATTATATCACACACTTCAAAGAATTATTTAAACTAGATGGTAAACCTACAAGCATCGATGAATCAGATATCGGTAGACGTAACACCATCGTTAAACTACTTGCACAATGGAAACTAGTGTCAATAGTAGATGAAAGTAAAATAGTAGAACCACAAGCTCCCCTTTCACAAATCAAGATCATTCCGTTCAAAGAGAAAAAAGAGTGGAAACTTACAACAAAGTACTCCATTGGTGGCACTAAATAGATAAATACCTCTGTTATTAACTTAAACAGGAGAATGGTATGTTAGAATTTTTACAGTGGGTCATAGCATGGGTACAGGTACTTCCTTGGTTAGTTATGGGTGCATCTTTGATTGCAGCTTTAACTCCAACACCGATAGATGATGGGTTAGTGAAAAAAATGTATAAGGTCATAGACTGGTGTGCTTTCAATATAGGCAAAGCAAAAGAGTCATAAATAGTATAGTAAATATAAATAATTTAAGAGGTAAATTATGGAATATGTAATAGTAGCAGTTGTAATCGTAGCGTTAGGGTTTCATCTTTTCAGTAAGAAGGAAGTTGCTAAGTCTAAACCAGCATCTAAACCTAGTGTCTCAAGTAAATCAACACCTAGTGTTGCAGAATTGAAAAAGCTAACGAAGCTTCAATTATTGGCCATAGCAGACAGGGAAAACATTAAAGTAAAACGTAGTGGTTCCAAGGCAGAAGTCGTTAAATCGATTGTACAGCACAAGTAAACCGTAGTAGGTTTCTGAAAAGACACTTCGGTGTCTTTTTTTTTGGTCTAAAGTAATGGAACACCTAAATAACACTATGGAACAGATATTTGATTTGATAGGAGAAGTGGGAGCCCCGATTGCAGGAAGTCTTGTGATGGGATTTTTCATATTCATAGTAATTAAACAGATACTAGAAGGGATTGTAGAATCGATTGGTACACTTACCATGTTCTGCACATCCTTAGAAAACCGTGCCAGAATGATGTCGAATGAGATGATTAAAATCGATCTCCTAGTGTCCAGTGCATTAGAACTTAGACCCGACATCGACAGAGTTGCTCGTGCAGAAAACTTCATAGAAGATGGAAAACTGGATGTAAGGAGAGACTAGTGGATATTGCTCAGGCTATATCCGACTACGGATTCCCAATAGTAATGTCAGTTGGACTGGGTTACTTCATCTATTATGTTTGGTGGTTCATCGGAGAACACATCGAACCCCAAATTGAAAAAATGCATTTTGCACTTATTAAAGTGATAGATCAAGTTAGAATGTTAGATCAAGATTTAATTCGTTTGCAACAAAAGGTAAACGTGGTTCTCGAAATGAAGGAGAACCTAAAAAAGAAAGCAGGAGAAAACGATAATGGAAAAGAAAACTAAACTAGTTCTGTGGGGTTCTGCAATTGTATTGTCACTTGCAATCTTTAGCACAGGTGTTAAATCAGACGAAATAGTGTTTGGATTTAAGAGTCCGTCCTTCAGTGGTGCTGGCCAGTCGTCACACTATCTCACCATTGAGAACCAAGAGAAATCAAGACGTGATAAAATTGAACAAGGTATAGAAGATAAGATTAAACAAGCAGAGAGAGATGCTTCGAACACTACACTAGCTAAGTTTTTGAGAAATGTGGAGAGCAGAATTTATGCTCAGATAGCAAAACAGTTAGTAGAGAATATGTTTTCTAATGGAGAGGGCGCAGATTACGGCACATTTACCATCGAAGGAAATACTGTGACGTATGAGAAAATGATTGGTGAAGATGGT
>TARA_R110000851_G_scaffold37986_4_pt1 | contig 24274 bp, 38 predicted proteins | sample TARA_R110000851 | Tara Oceans TARA_R110000851 (sample SAMEA4397627) | marine metagenome | biome: Polar Biome; feature: [DCM] deep chlorophyll maximum layer (ENVO:01000326); material: water (ENVO:00002006), including particulate matter (ENVO:01000060) such as... | depth 17 m
AAAGACAAAAGTCATATCAGTTCTCTTCAAAGCTATGCTTCTATGGTATACTAGGTATCATATTTACAATAGTTATATCAGCACTAGAAAACTGGCTATAAAACCCCCCGCGTATATAACAACTTGGTACGCGATTATGGTGCAAGCACCGAATAAAATTACTAATCAATTTTTTTAACATTAAGAAAGAACAATTTATGAAACCTTTAAAACAAAAACCACCAAGAACATTATCAGAAGGTACAAGAGTATCATGGATGCAAGAAAACCAAATGATACCTCATCCAGAAGGTAAGACATGCAGAAAAGGCGAGACCCTATCGGTAATGAGAACAATAAGATTATATGGAACAATACGTCATACAAATGTAGTAGGTTATGAAGTATCAGTAGACAACAGACGATACTCGATGAGTGTTCCATGGGAAGGAATAACAATAGAAAGAGCAAGTGATACAGATGCACAAGCTCAAGCAGGATACGAAAAATTAAGAGATATAAATTCATGGTAAATTGGAAATCACGCACATCGGAATATACACCGATTAAGAATCGAAGCACAATAGAAAAAGCACGTATAGCACAAACACTATATACAGGAGGACACAAAGTCGCATACATTGCAGAACACATGGGCTTAAGTAAATCACGTATTTATGAGTATATAAAGAAGGACTTTATCGCACTGCCTAAGCCCAAAACCAGACAATACCATATTTAATAGCATTGCCTATACCTTGTGCCAATACAGCCATAGCTTATTAGGTAATATATAAATATACCTATATATCCATGCACAATAGATTGGTAAATAAACTAAAAGTGCTGGGCCGTGTGTCCCGCTAACACTGTTTTTAGCCCGGCTAATAAACTATTTCTGGGCATCCTTGGGACAAGTCAACTGCGGATCCCACTGCACTAGCAGGCTGTTAAAACGCTTTAAAACCAGATGACACATTGGCACTGTAAATTGTTAATAACTTTTGCAATAGTGGACATATTGTCATACAAATTATTTGGTTTTGTGCGAAAAAAGTCTTATATTTATATATAAATCATTAACTAATCCACCACTATGGACAATCTATTAAATCACATCGGAGCTGCTATCTCTTTCTATCTAGCATACATTACAGGAACAGGTAAGATACTACAATACGTAAACTTCTCTGATCCTCTTGGAGAAATGGTATTCTTTATACTGATGATCATGTTAGGCTTTGCTTTAATACTATCAGGAAAGAGCACTAAGAATTGTTAATAACTTTCTCAAAATAACTGCTAAAACATTTGGATAAGTCACAAAAAAGTCTTATATTTATATATAATTAATTAACACTCAAAAACACACTACATGAAGTACATTTTAAAAATTAACGATGTTACCGAAACTGTCAACTGCTCAGTCGGTAATCATACGTTTAGCATCGCTCACCCGATAGCTATTAAAAAAGCTAAAGCAGCAATCAGGAAAGGTAATAACCTTATCATAAATACTGGCGATGAGAATCCTGGATACGGGACTACCTCATCAAAAGTTAGCAACTTCAAAAACGTTCCCGAGGCTTTACATCCTTTCTGGAACGAATACATTGCTCCTGTTAATACAGAACATGTTACTATGATGAACTTCATACACAAGGACTCTATGTCTTTAAGACCCGATATGCTTATGCTACCGGATCTACAATGGAAGTATCTCATACGTTCAGCAATGAGGGGAAAGAATATAATGATGACTGGGGCTGCCGGCTCTGGTAAGACAATGGCCGCTAAAGCACTTGCTAATTCATTAGATCGTCCAGAGTACTACTTCAATCTAGGAGCTACTCAAGATCCCCGTTCTACACTAGTTGGTAACACTCACTTTGCTAAAGAGTCTGGTACTTTCTTTGCCGAATCCACATTCGTTAAAGCAATACAAACACCGGATGCTATTATACTATTAGACGAACTATCTAGAGCACATCCCGAAGCTTGGAATATCCTCATGACAGTTTTAGATCAGGGACAACGTTACTTACGTCTCGATGAAGCGGATGGATCACCAACCATCAAAGTTGCTAAAGGAGTTACCTTCATAGCTACAGCTAACATCGGTAACGAATACACATCAACTAGAGTAATGGATAGAGCACTACTTGATCGCTTTACTATTATTGAAATGGGGTTACTCTCTAAAGAAAAAGAACAAGCACTACTTACTATGCTATACCCTGAAGCTGAAATCGCAATGCTAGAAAATATTGCTAACATAGTTTCTGCTACTAGGGAAGAATTAAAGACTGAAATACCTAGACTATCAACAAGCATATCTACAAGAGCTTCAATAGAATTTGCCTCTTTAGTCTACGATGGCTTTTCACTCGAAGAATCTGCTGAAGTCACTGTCTATCCTTTATACGATGATGCTGGGGGATTAGATTCCGAAAGAACATTCATAAAACAATTAGTCCAAAAGTTTATACCGGCTAATACTGACGAAAATATATTCAATACTGAAGAAACCGATGTTTTATTCACTGAAGACGACATCAACAACGCTAAAACAAGTTAAATCATGTAGTGGTGATTACGGAGCCAATTCTCCTCTTTTATGCTATACCAATAGTTTAATGTAAGCAAGAGAGTTGGACTCCCCCGGGAGGGGGGTTAGTCTGTTCATTTGTTGGTCTCCATTTTTTTGCCGGGGATTTAACATTCATACCATTATAAGATAATCTTAATATCATAATATAGTAACAATAAAAATAAGTAAAACATGAGTATATACGAAACCATCGATCATTGGAATACACACCAATCAAAAAAATTACAAAAAACAAAAAGCACCTATAGAGTAGAAGGGGTATTCTGGGTACCAGGCTATAACGATTTCGATATCGACGACTTTGAAATTAAGGCTTATTCTAAAGCGCAAGCAGAGAAATTAGCAAAGATGCATTGGATGTGGCCTTTAGCAAAGCGAACACCATGCATTACTAAATTATGTAATAACCAAAAATTAGAAAGTATAATATGAGAGAAACAAAAGCAGGATACCTTTACGGTAAATTAAGCAATCTATCAGCAGCATTAGTTAATGCCGGATTAGCTGGAGGACAAGTAACAGCAAGTGTTAATGCATGGATACAAGCAGTAGGTAAACATCTATCACTAGATACTTGGGCAGACATTACTGAAGCCTTAAGCAGCGAAACTTTAATATCAGCCAACAGCAACGATCTATCAGATAGACTGCAATGGTTTAATAAGCAATACCTAATAGCTATAGAGGCACAAAGAACAATCTAATGCTAGGATCTGTAATTACCATAAAGGACAATATGTATTTAGTAAAGCGTACATTCCGTGAAGAGCGTATTAGAAAAATAGATAATTGGCAATCTTACCTAAAGCAATACTATCATGCTGATGTACTCTTTAAGCGTGATGGGTATTTATATCTTTGCAATACTATCGATGCCCTAGATTCGGAGCCTATACCTTAGTCGCGTACCAAGATTTATTAATCGCGCGGGGGGAAACTACTGACTTGAATGACTTATTATTAATCTTACAAAACTATGTAACACAATGCGAAAACTAATTTACTTACTAGCCCTATGGGCACCAACAACTTCTGCACAATGCGATGCAGTAATTACTAACTTTAACTGGGAAACCTATACAGCAACTATTGATATAGATTGCGACGAAGGAGTTTCGGATATAACCTTGTACTTAGGAAATGCCGAACTAGATGATATACCACCATGCGGAAATATGTCACAGAATATAAACTGGCCTGAGTATACGTTTACGTTCTTTAGCAATATAAATGTAACGCAAGGAACTATTGAATTAAATATATTCGATGCTTGGAATAACAGTCTTGCCATACCATATACAATTGCTGAGTGTTGGGTTCAATACTATGAGGAAGGTTTCTTCTGCGAAGGCGAGGTTGGTATATGGCAAATTAATATAGGGTCTAATTTACTAGGATATAGTGCCATTGAATTTGGTGGGCCTTGTCCAACTGACTGTGATCCAATTATTGAATATGTTTATTTGACTGATACAATCATAGAGATAGACACAGTAATAATTACAGAGTTTATTACTGATACCATTTACAATGAATATATAGTTTACGAATACATTTATCAAGTAGATACTATTACAGAGTACCATACTTTAACGCAGTACATGGATTGTATAACTGGTCTGCCCTGTTCTCTAAGTGAATGTGACGAAACAACTATCTATGCTCCCAATGCTGTTACACCGAATGGCGATGGTTGGAATGATACATGGCAAGTGCTTGCAGACAATTGTTGGGACGAATGGGAAGTTAGGATATATAATAGATGGGGTGGACTAGTTTGGATAAGCGCTAGTTCAAATGACGTATGGGATGCCGATGTAGCAACTGGCGTTTATGTATATACTATCAAAGGTATTAAGTACAACCCTATAGAAGTATACGAAATGAATGGCTACGTTACAGTATTATACTAACCATAGGATAACACAGAATTAACAATTTGATAACATGCCCTAGGTAACAATTATATATTTATATATGATGAACACAACAAAGAAAATAGATTGTAGTACCGCAATATACATAGCCTTAATGGTTGTTGTATTTTTGCTTGGCACACATTGAGCCAATTAAGATTTCTATTTGGTTCATAATGCTATGACAAATTGTCATTAAACGTAGCCAAATTGTCACCTCTTTTATTTGGATATGTCGAAAAAATGTCTTATATTTATATATAAATACTAATCACTCAATCGATAACTCACTCCAAAGACCAACGACCATGTTAATAACTTCTTCTAAATTGTTAATAACTACCACTCAAAAAATTTGGATATCTCGATAAAAAGTCTTATATTTATATATAAATAATCAACTAATCAAAACTAATACCCACTACAAAATGACCTATTTAAAAACACTACCAACACTTACAGTTAAGCAACAAGCTAAACAAATTACAGAACTAGTTACAAAATTCCTAGAGGATCTAGGGTTTGAATATTTAGATTCTGACTATGGCCAAGATCATCTCTTTGAAAATGACAAAGGCGAACAACTAACTTATATGTCTGGTTACTTCGGAGCTAACTCTGAACCTCAAGTATTTGGTAATTGGTACAACGGAGATATCGTTTCCGATGAAGCTCAAGAAGCTGAAACACAATTATCCACTTACCTTGAACAAATTAAAAAATCAATATTAACTAAATAATAAACACTACATGAAATTTCAAACTACAAACGTTAAAACGTTCAGACAAGATTTCCAATCAGCAATAGCTAAACTGGAAAAGCAATACGATTGCAAAATCAATCTTGGAAACATTAGATTTAATGCTAACGAGCTAAGGTCTAAACTTACAGCTACCACTACCACTGGTATAATCAAATCACACACAGTCAGTGAAACTTATTCAATTGGCCAAGATGTTAAAATCGCCCATAGAAAATGTATCGGGGAAACCTACACCATAGTTAAAAAGCTAAGGAAAAATTGGGTACTACTAAATCATACTACTAACACAAGAGTTAGAGTTAATCCTTCACTAATAACTAAATTATAAAAATGGCAAAATTAAAAATTCCTTCAGCTCTACGAATTCCTTCAGTAACTGAATATCACATTCACACAATCAATGAAGACTTCTTTAAGTTAACCAAAAAAGAGTTAACAGACCTAGTACAGGTTGGAGAAGTAACAGTCTTCAAATCTCACCTTGATGAACAGGGTACTTTAATCAAAGCTTCTGAAGTTGAAAATTACAAAGAAATAGTAATTTACACTGAAGTACAAAGAGAAACAAATCCTCTATATAATAATAGAGAATACACTGCTCAAGAAGTTTTATCATACATGACTGACATACAGATTATGGAAGGAGAATTAATACAATAAAAATATGAATTACAAATTTAAAAAAGACATGATCTGGGTTACTGACCAATGGATCTATATAAAAGATTATCTACAAGAGATAATAAACGATGCTGCATTCTCGGTTTCAAAACCAATGAGTATGACTTTTGTTAATTGCTCTAATAGTAAAGAGCAATGGAAGTATCCTTCTATTAGAGTCTCTTCTGAATCAGATGCTGAATTAGTTGAACTAGGTTTATTTGACTTGGGTGTTCCAGCTCAAATAGATTTATACGAAGACGACGATGGCGATGGCGATGGGGGAAGACCTATTATAAGAAAGATCTGGTCAGTTGCTATACCTAGCATTACACTAAAGGATTTCAAAATAATAAACAGAATACAATCTGAAGAGATAATCATGGAATGTTCTTCAGATTTAGATAATGCTATGTATAACGAATCTATATAAATATGAAAGGATGTTTAACAATAATACTATTTGGAATTCTATTCTGTACTGGTCAGTGGCTTGCCTTCATACTACTGCTATTAGTTCTTTCAATTTACGAAGGCGATAAAAATTAAAATAAAAATATGACAAATACTTGGATGCACTTAAAACACTTCGTAGATTCTATGAAGCAAACCACCTCTTCTATAAAGAAGAAAGAAATAATTGAAACCTACTCTGAAGTAGAGTTTGTTACTGAATGTTTGAAATGGACTTTGGACCCTTTCAAAATGTACTACGTAACTAGTAAAAATTGTAAAAAGTTTTCACACCTTGGGGGTAGTATAAATTCTCAATCAGTTCACAATTCAATATTCGATTTACTATCAGATCTAGACAATAGAGTTATAACTGGTCATGCTGCAATTACAGCTGTCAATTCATTTTGCAATGATAGTAAAGAACCATTTGTTAAAGATCTAGTCTATTCAATCATAGATAAGAATTTACAAATAAGAGCAAACGCTAAACTTATTAATAAAGTTATACCTGGGTTAATACCCTCGTTCGAGATAGCACTGGCTAATTCTTATGATCCTAAACACTTAGACCTTGAAGATACAACTTGGCTTGCATCTAGGAAACTCGATGGTGTCCGATGCATCGCTATATGCAACTCAGTTGGTAATGTTAAGTTACACTCTAGAGCTGGTAAGGAATTTGATACATTGGATAAAGTTAAACAAGATTTGATATATGCAATGAAACCTAATACAGTATGGGACGGTGAAATTTGTATCTTAGACGAAAAGGGTAATGAATCCTTCCAAGGCATTATGAAAGAAATACGTAGAAAGGATCATACAATACCAAACCCTATGTTCTTAGTATTCGACTACTTAACTTTGGCTGAATTCAATACTGGTACAAGCACTAGAACATTATCAGAAAGAAATGGATTAGAGTTAGATATGGATCACGTTCAATCATTACAGTTCGATAAAGTTATAGATACTAAACACGTTCAGGATATGGCTGATGAAGCTGAAGACTTAGGATACGAAGGTATTATGGTTAGGAGAGATACTATCTATAAAGGTAAACGATCAAATGATATTCTTAAGGTTAAGAAAATGCACGATGCAGAATATGAAATAATGGGTTACGACTTTGCTGATCATAGGATAATTGAAAATGGCAAGGAGGAAACTCAAAGATTACTATCACAGATTTACATAGAACACAAAGGTAATAGAGTTGGAGTTGGATCTGGCTTTTCTAAAGCAGAAAGAAAATACTACAATATAAACTTCGAAGAGCTTAAAGGTAAGATAGCTACTATACAATACTTCGAAGAGACTTTAAACGACGAAGGAAATTACTCATTAAGATTCCCAGTTGTTAAACACATATATTCTGGTTCTAGAGATTGTTAATAACTTTCTCAAAATAAGTCCTAAAATATTTGGTTTTGTCGCAAAAAAGTCTTATATTTATATATAATTAATCACTAACCAATAACACATGATAAAGGGAAAATTAAAAAATAAATCCAATTTAAAAGATATGATCGTTTACATCGATATGGATGGAGTCCTAGCCGACTTCGATAGTAAAGCTGCTTTAACACCTAAGCACATTAAACAAAAATACGGTGACAATCTACACAGAGTTCCTGGATTCTATAGAGATCTCAAACCTCTACCGGGAGCAGTTAATGCATTCAATACTCTCTGTGAACTATATACAGTTTATATAGCCAGCACACCAAGTTGGAATAATCCTTCAAGCTGGATAGATAAAAGGCTTTGGGTCCAAGAACACTTAGGACCTAACGCTTTTAAAAAACTAATTCTTACTAACAATAAAGGTTTGCTCAAAGGGGATATCCTCATTGACGACAATGTTTGGAATGGAGTTGAAGACTTCGAAGGTCAACATATTCACTTCGGTACTGATACTAATTTTATGAACTGGGAACAAACCCTCAAACACCTTACAGAGAATGTTTAACAATTGGAAAATAGAAGAAGTCTTAATATTAGATCAAGCAGTTAAAAGCCATCTGACTACAGAAGACATAGAAGCCTTAGCTAAACTTATAGGTAGATCATACCAAGCTACACGTAAAAAGATATTAGAGATTATTAACTTAATCCCTTCTAGCAGAGTGGTTAACGAATTAAGATCAAGTGGGCAATTAATCAATACTACCTCAGACTTTCCCGAAGATATCGATCATAGTTATATACCCCCAGTAATCTTCTCAGACGTCCTTAAAATGCGTAAGGCAAAGCTTAAGCCCGGAGATAAAGTACTGATAAGAACGTTAGATCATATTAAGCACATGACAGAGTTTGAAACTGATGGAGCATTCAATTATGCTGATAAGGAACTAACAGTTGGATTGCTATTTGGTAAATCCTTTTATGTTATAGAAGATGACAATGATTATCCAATAAGATTCCATTTGGATTTAGTCAAAGATATTTATAATTAGATGGATCACGATAAGATAGACATAGAAAGAATGATAGAGTTATTCAACCATATAGCAAAGGAAGAAGGCTTTAAATTAATCGTGAATGAAATAGACCCATTACAGTACTTCTCTTCAAAGAATCAATTTTATAAAATGATAGATACATTAATAGAACACTACATAGATAAAGAAGAATATGAGAAATGCTCTCTACTATTAAACGTTAAGAAAGAAAATGGTTGGGAAGATAATAGCGATGAAAAGGTTTTTTCAAAATAACTCTCCAAAAATTTGGATATGTCGTAAATTTTAATTATATTAGCATATAATTTATTATTTCATAATTAAAAAACATACTATCATAATTAATAAAACAACAATTTATTTATTATTATATAATTCAAAGAATTACACAAACACCTAATGTGTTTAGTAAAAGGGAAAGCCGAAAACCTAATAGAGTAGGCAACATTTTAAATTTATAAACATGCAAAAGCATAATAGAAAATTTCGTAGAACTGGTACTGGCAATCAACTACCAATTAAACATAATCAAAAGAAACCCTTTGAGCCTGGAAGATACGGTAAGAATTGGGGTTCTATTGTAGTAGAATTAGCAAAAGGTGCTAAGGCAACAAATCCTATAGCACCAGCAACTCAACCTATCATTGGTACGTTATGTATCGGTACACATAGAGTTGATATAACATTCTCTGAAGCAAATAGAATTGCTGAAGAATTAGCAGATGCAAAACATCGCTACAATGTTGCTAATAGATTAGGTATGTTGGGAGAGACCCAAGGTACAGCAATGAATATAACAACATTTTAAAGAAAGGAGTTACAACACATGACAGAACAAATATTATTATTAACAATAGGTTTATTAGTAGGAGGTATTTTAACATACGCTTACATGAGAAAGCAAGGTATAGATCTTGCAAGTTTACTAACAGATAGTATGTTAAAGAACCATTTACTGAAAGAGGAATTAGGAAAGAATCCTTCTATCGGTAAACCGAAATATAAAGCTAAGAAAAAGTATTATGCAAATAAGAAAAAGCCAAGCTCAAGTAAAGAGTAGTTCTGATATTCAGAAAACTGTATTAGAACTATTATCTTCTATTGAAAAGATAGATCCCAATAGTTTATCTAAAATCACAGTAGAGAAGTTTGATAAGATACTATCATTAATTTCATGTAACATTAAGTTATCTGATGGTATGAAGAACTTCGATACTAATGATTTCAGAATTGATAAATCATCTGTATTCAATTACAAGATGAAGTATTCAACTACTGGAGCTATAAACAAGGAAGATACTATTCAGCTAAATTTATTTTATCAGAAACATAAAAATATAGCTAAAATCTTATTATCTAAGTGATATTTATATTTGAATCGTTAGTAGTTATGTTAGCTACTCTTTTGGACGAGGGTTCGATACCCTCCACCTCCACACAGGTAGGACCTATAATTATGGGGGTGACTGGATTTGACAGAGAGATAAGGATATAATGAAGATTCACTGCAACAACTGGCACACAAGTTGAAATGGCGATGGCGGCTTAATTAAGCACCCAGGACCGACGGTTGAAGAAGCATACCGTTTAAGCTTCGGGGGATAGAGGTAATAACAAATAACAAAAAAAGGAGTAACAGTATGTCACCAGAAGATGAAAGTAAAGTACAAGAGTTTATGGAGAATTACATGTTGGATTTAACATACGATATAGTAACTAAGAAAATTGCATTATCTGATTTAGTTAATACTGATGATGAAGTTATATTAAGTTACGACCCTTTTGCAATCGGCGAAATAGACCAAGCATGGTTATTACAGGATCTAATGGATTATTACATAGAAACTGAAGAATATGAAAAATGCGCAAAGCTATTAGCTATGAAAATAAAAGTTGAAAATGGCTTGTTAGATTTAAGCGATAGGTTATATTTAACAGATGAACACTTTGAAGAGTATGACAGTACAATGGATGATTTGTTAAAAGATTTCAAAGATAATAAACAAAATAAAAACTAAAGAGGTTTTAATATGAATACAAGTAAAAAAGATAAAGTAAATTTATTATTAACTAAGCTAGACACTATAGCTAAAAGATTAGATGATAGATTACTTAAAGGATTAGCACAATCCAATGACGTTAGAAAATCAATACAAGATATAAGATTCCTGAGAAGCGAAATACAAGAATTAATCAGTACAGAGTAATGAAGAAAAAACTACTTCCTATATTAATAGCTTTATCGGCTTTATCAGTATCTGGTTCTGCTGCATTTTATTCTGTCTTTGGATTGAGTAAACTGTTTGCAGGTGCAAGTACACAAGTTATTATAATGGCGGGGTCTTTGGAATTTGCAAAACTAGTAGTAGCATCTTTGCTATATCAATACTGGGATACTATAAACAAATGGCTTAGAGCTTATCTTGCAATTGCATGTTTAGTTTTAATGCTAATAACAAGTGGGGGAATATATGGATTCCTATCTGGAGCTTATCAATCAACTGCAACACAATCAGAACTTCTGGATAAGTCACTGGCAATACTACAGCAAAAACAAGTTAGGTTTGAAGAATCTAAAACTGATCTTAAAATAGAAAAGACGTCAATATCAAAATCAATTTCAGACTTAAGAATTGCACTTTCCAATCCAGCGCAAGTTCAATATATAGATAAAGAATCTGGTCAGCTAATTACAACTTCATCATCGTCAGCTAGGAGGGCTCTTCAAAAAGAGTTGTCTATAGCAACAGGCGATAGAGATGTTATAAATATTAAAATTGAAGCTGTAATGGATTCAATATCTAAAACCGATATGGTTATTTTGGAAAAAGAAATAGATAACGAAGATCAACGAGAATTGGGTCCTTTAAAGTATTTAGCAGAAACAACTGGTAAGGAAATGAACGACGTAGTTAATTGGTTTTTACTATTGATAATATTTGTATTCGATCCATTAGCTATAGCATTAGTAGTTGCTGCAAATATGGCATTCTCTAAAATACAACCAACTGTTAAGATGTCTGTTCCAGACGGTTTAGAATTCGATAAACCCTATACTCTGGATGAAATAAAAGAAGCACTACCAAAAGAAGAACCTAAAGAAAAGAAGTTATATGAAGTATATGGAGAAGACTTAATATCAGATTTCTCCAAACTAAAAGCAAAGTATAGAAAACAATCAACTATACCTAATTCAGAATTTGAAGTTTTAATTAAAAAGTATAATAGTTATGGCAAAGAAAAAGATCAATAAGTCTCCTAAGGTAAAAGGTGCAAAAGTTGTAGTATTAGATAAAGAACTAGACTACACTATAGAATACAGAAAGGGTACAAAATGGAATCAGAATTCTGAAACCATGTACAGATATATGTCTTGCAAAAAATGTGGACAGTATACAGTGACTGGCGAAGAATCTGTATCAGTAACTTGTCACCAGTGTGTAAGTGAAATGGTTGAGCCACCACAATTTACATCTAGAAGACAAAGCTCTGGGAGACCAGCTGGTTGGCATTTTATGTCTGAGTTCGTTGATACTGATGGTAACGTATATCACCGAGGCGAAGAACAACCAAAATTAAAAGGCAAACTCAAACCTACTGTTATAGAAAAGAAGAATAAAATATCTAAGAGCGAAAAGAACTCTATGATCCGAAACGCAAATGAGCAAGTTTTTAAACTAAAAAAAGAACTTAAGAAGTCTACTTTAAAGAAAGATATTAAAAGACTTAGTAGAGAAATTGCAAAGCTAACCAAAATCGGTAGAGGTAAAATACCAAGATCGCAAAGGTTTAAGTAAAATTATTTGGATAAGTCAAAAAAAAGTCTTATATTGTATTAACAAAGAACAACACTAATACAAGGAGATTTATATGGCCCAACACAAATTGATTTATTTAAGAGGCGACAAAGGTAGAGAAGCTGATAGAATAGAAATGGCAATCCCGTCAAATCTAACAATACAAGAATTCCAACTTATATGTAGAAGGTTAGCATTATCCCTTGGGTATGCTTCTGATTCTGTATCGGAGACTTTTGGTAAAGACCAAGAAGTTGGAAATAAAAAACAACTAAAACTATTATTTGATTAATATGAAAAATTACTTACCCCACATAGCAGTAACACTATTTGCAGTACTTTCATTGATTTACACGATAGATTATGAAAATGAAATAGAGGAACTGAAGAATCAAAATACGTCTTTAGAATACTCCTTGAAATTTCAAAAGGAGCAATGTCAATATCACGTTCAAGACTTAATGCTTAAAATAGATTCATTAGAAGCAGAGCTTAAACCCTCTGAGATTAAATCTATAGGTCAAACTATAGATGAAATCCTAAGCGCAATTATCTTTATAGAATCGAGTGGAAATGATTCAGCTTATCATAAAGGCGAAGATGCAGTTGGATGTTTACAAATAAGACAAGTAATGGTAAAAGACGTAAACCGCATATTAAAAAGACAAGGTTCAATAAAAAGATATACTTACATTGACAGATGGGACAGAAATAAATCTGTTGAAATGTTTGATATATTCTGTGAATACTATGGTCTATATAAAGCAGAAGATATAGCTAGAGGTTGGAACGGTGGACCAAGAGGAATGAATAACCCAGCTACATTAGGTTACTGGAATAAAGTACAAAACGAATTAAACTCATAAAAGGAAAGTTATATGTTAGATGAAAATCAAATAGTACAAAATTGGAATGATCTAGAAAAGATTATTGAAACCAAATTTAGTAAAGAGCGCACACCAAAACTTAAAGCTATGTATGCAAAACTACAAGACCGCATGATGATGGCACCAGCTTCTGGTATAGTTCACTATCATAATTGCTTTGCTGGTGGATATGTAGACCATGTACTTAGAGTAATTGATTGTGCAAAAAGAATAGACTCTCAATGGGAAATAATGGGAGCAGAAGTAACACATACAGAAGAAGAACTTATATTCTCTGCATTGAATCATGATCTAGGTAAAGTTGGAGATATGACCAATGATTACTATATACCCAATCCTTCTGAATGGCACAGAAAGAATCAGGGTAAGCTTTATAAATTTAACCCTGAATTAGATTATATGTCAGTACCAGATAGATCTTTGTTTTTACTTGCACAGAATGGTATTAAATATTCTTATAATGAAGCAATAGCTATTAGATTACACGATGGTATGTATGATGACGCAAATATACAATACCTTAAAACGTTTAATACAGACAAGGAAATCAAAAGTAATTTACCAACTATACTACATCATGCAGATCACATGGCTTCTAGGATTGAGCATGATAATTATGTTAAATCAACTAACAATATTAAACCTCAACAAAAGAGGAAAAGAGGTACTGGTAAAATAGAAGGTGCAAGCGATTCTGCCAATGATTTATTTAAAGACTTTTTCAAGGAGTAAAGAATGATACTGAATATAATATTAATACTTCTAATTTTGCTATTGTCATTTGTAGTATTTAAACAAGATAAAACTATAGCAAAACAAATTGATTATATAGATACTGTTGAGATTAAAATGCTTACTAATCTACAATCTACAAAGGACACTTTAACAAAGATGAATGAAATAGACGACAAAGGCGGGTTCCAATCTGATGACGAAGTTGGACAAATATTTACTAATATTAAAGAAGCAATAACAACCTTAGAGAAGGATATAAATGAATAGCACAGAAACTGTATTAGGACCAGTAGATTTATTCTACATAGAACAAGCTAAACCAAAAATAGTAGAGCTAAATAAGAGAGGTAGACCTAGGAAAACTAAAATGTATTTTACACAAGTTACTGAAGATGCTATCATTGCCTACAACCAAGAGCCAAGTATACGAAAGCGAAACAAGATTTGGAATGAGCATATAAATAAACCTATTTTTAAACTAGCAGAAAACATAATAAACCGATTTAAGTTTATGTATATGGACGGTGGAATAGTAGAAGTTAAATCTGAAGTTGTATCTTTCCTATTGACAAAGCTGCCAAAGTATACAGCCGATAAGGGTAAAGCTTTTTCCTACTTTTCAATAGTTGCAAAGAATTACTTAATACAGAACAACAATAAAAACTATAAACGATTAATAAATAAAGCAGCTGTAGATCACATAGACTGGCAAAGAAATACTGGAAACGAACTAGCTTTACAGGGAACACATGATGGTATATTAGACTTTATGGAACAGTTTATAGAATGGTATGAAGATAAAATAGATTCGAAATTTAGATTAGATAGGGATAAAGCAATAGCTTATGCTATAATGCAATTGTTTAAAACTAGAGAAAATATTGAAACATACAACAAGAAAGCGCTATATATACTGATAAGAGAAATGACCGGCGCTAAAACGCAGTATATAACAAAGGTAGTAAAACAAGTAAAAAAAGAATATGAAACCCTCTTCCTTAAATACCAAGCTAGATAGTTATAATAAAGGTTATGAAGAAAGGTTTCTACAACAAAGGTTATGGTATTTAAGAACTCCGAAAGCATGTTAATTTTAATAAAAAAATAACAGGAGAAATATATGAAAAATTTAATTTTAACAATGGCGCTAGTAGTTGCAACTATGGTTGGAACACAAGCACAAACAACAGGTGACTGGTACGTGGGTACTGGTGATGTAGCAAATACAGCATGGACTGAATGGTCTGTGTCACCTACAATTGGATATGGTGTAACTGAAAAACTTATGGTAGGATGTTCAGTAGCACAAGCAGATTCAACAGTTGATATTAGTATTAACTTCCACGCTAGATATTTTGTAAAGGGATACTTTGCATATTTAGCAACAGACGGCTTATCTACGGATGGTATGTCAATTGGAGCTGGTAAGATGTTTACCTTGCGTAATAATATTTACGTTGATCCAAAAGTGGTTTATAACACCGAAGATAAAACTACGAACCTTACATTAGGTTTCGGTTTTAAATTCTAAAAAACCCAATAATGGGTCAACATGCTTTCAGAACTGCAATTTTGCAAAAAAATGAATTACAAAAAATATAGGAGAAAACTATGGATTCAGTAATCAAATATGTAACAGGCTTTTTTGGTGGTTTAATGACTATCATGATGGCTATACTTCCAATAACAATCCTTTGGACTGTTTTAACTGGTGGTACAGTATTTGGAATGGACGTAGTATCTAATATCACTAATTTAATCAACTCACTTGGACAAGGTGGATTCGTTGGATTAGTAACGTTAGTTATTATTTGCTCATTCTTTATCAAGAAGTAATATATATTAAAAGGGCCCCTGTTAATTCGGGGGCTTTTTTGTGCGTATAAGATATTTATAATAAAGGGAATCAAGATGGATAATGAAATATTTAAAGGTAAAAGCTTCTCAGACTTAATGGAAGATATTTATACTAATTCTGTAAAGAAGGAGAAACAAATATCTGCATTGATAAAAGACTTGCAACCAATGATAAAAAGTATAGGAGATGCAACAATAATAGTTCCTATAATAAAAGAATACCTAGAAGTTGGGGTAAAGAATGATGAGCACCTAATTAAAATGGCTGCAATAGTTCAAAGAGCTCAAGCTAGGGCATCTTCTGTTGATGATGGTGGATTACTATTAACCGAAGAGGAAAAGAGGCATCTATTGGAAACTGTAACAGAACTGCAATCGGAAGAAAAGAAGTAATGAGGGATTTAGACGTAACAAGTTCAGAGTCTTCCAATGACAAAGCAGGTGGAAGCAGTAATTCTTTAGCTTTATTCTTTGGTAGAGTTAGAGAAGTATTACTAAAAGAGGAAACTAATCATTCTACTGGTAGGATAGAAGTAATGATAGCTGAAACTAAAGAAGATTTAGAAAAAAATTCCTATGACTTAGAATTTGCATTCCCTTTGGACATATACAATTATACATTACCAGCAATTAACGAGGCTGTAATAATACTACGAGGAGAAGATGGTAGATACTATTATTCAGCAATACCGCCAGTTAACTTTTATGACCAACTTACAATTGACAATGAAGAAGATGACGTAGGCGACGAAGAAGAAGAAAACGTAAAAGTAAATTTGCATAGCTATGAAAACTTTACAGTAAATGACGATGCTGAAGAAGAAATATATGGAACAACTTTAACTACTGAATTTATAGAAGCAACTGATGTCGTTAAGTCTAGAGACGTTCATGAAGGCGACCATATAATGCAGGGTAGATTTGGTAACTCGATTAAGTTTACATCAAGGAATGAATTGAACGAAACACCTTGGAGCTTGGATGGCGAAGATGGACAACCTGTTATAGCAATTAGATGCGGCCAAGAACAAGCAGAAGATCCCACTACAGATAACTCGTTCATATACTTATTATCAGATCAATCGCTAGACTTTGGTGATATAGAATTCTCACCTGAAAGCGCAAATGTCGGTGAGCAAATGGACACGTATGTTGGAGCACAAGTTATAATAGGTGCTGATAGATTATCATTTGTATCGAAGGCTGATGATATATCTATATCTTCAAAAAGCATAGTTAGCATAGCTACTGCAAAATGGGCAGTAGACGTTGATGTCTTAATGGATCAAGTTAAAGCTCTTGCTACACAGCTGGACGCCTTATGCGCTGGAACCGCAACTCTAGTTACTGGAGTAGGTCCAACTGGTATTGGTACAAACACAGCTGACTGTGCTGCAATAGTTTCTGAAATAGAAGGTATGGAGCAATAATGATAGCTTGGGGATCTCTTGAAAAAGATATAACTAGTTGGTTAGAAGATCTCAGCGAAAAGACTACTGATGACACTGCAAAATTCTTTGCTGATTCTTATGCACAAGCAGTAACAGCTGGAGCTGATCCGATGATGAATGCAATAATTCCACCAGGTAAGGAAGCTGGTATTGAAACAGCATGGAAAGCAGCATTTGCAGCACAAGCGGAATCTGATTCGCCATTGGGTGTACCTAATTGGTTACCAGTAGCAACAGCAATAGTTTTATATTGGACTGGTGGAATGGTATCACCAGCAACACCTCACCCACCAACAGTAGTACCGATATCTAATATAATAACATTCCCAGGCGTTCCACCAGGAATAGCATCCGGAATAGATACAGCCTTTAAACAAGAAGAAGCACCTAAAGTAGCAGCAGAGTTAGTAAAAGCTTATGAAGCACATACAGGAACTATTATGGGACTATATACGGGGTTAATACCTCCAGCAGCATCTTCACCATTACCAGTGCCATGGGCGGGCATAAAGTAACATTAAGTGATATTTATATATAGACAAAGGTTTATATACAAGGAGAATAAAAATGACGAAAAAAGATTTAGTAAAAATCATTAGGGAAGTAGTTAAGCGAGAAGTAAAATCTCAAGTTAACATAGTACTAACTGAAATGGAAAATAAAAGCACTGGTAAATTATCAATAAACGAAGCGATAAAACAAACTTCAACAGATTATCCAACGTTAAAAGAATTTACATCAGTTGATGCAAGGGCAGGATTTGCAGCAATGCAAACTGGTCATGGAGCAGCAGGACCTCAAACAGATTTATCTGGAAAAGTAGTAGATGTTGCCACATTAGATCCAAGCTTGCAAAAAGCATTAACAAAAGATTATTCACAATTAGTAAAGAAGATGGTAAAGTAATATGCCAAACACGCCTATAAATATTAACCCTATAGATTTACAACCTGACGTAGCAATTGGAGTTGCATTGCCAATGGACTCTGCTAATGGTTCTGGTTTACAAAGTACTTATTTCACAAAAGACCAAGTTAAATCTAATATGAGAAATTTATTTTCAACTATGATAGGCGAACGAGTAATGCAACCAACGTTTGGAACGTTCTTATACAATTTGCTATTTGAACAAAGTACAACTGGTCTAAAAGAGAAGCAGATAAGACAAGAAGTTGATAGAGCTGTAAAAACTTGGATACCACAAGTTGAAGTAACTAGAGTTACATTCCCAGAAGTAATAGATAACAAATACATAACAATATCGGTAGAATATATTATACCTAATTATAACCTAGAAGACGAATTAACTTTGGAGATACAATAGAATGGCATCTAAGGACATTAAATACGTAGGTCGTGATTTTGATGGATTCAAAAACAATTTAATTGAATTCGCTAAAAATTACTTTCCTGCTACATACAACGATTTTGACACTGCTTCACCTGGAGCTATGTTTATAGAGATGGCATCTTACGTTGGTGACGTATTATCATACTATACAGACTACGCTTTAAAAGAAAGCATGATACACAGAGCAACTGAGAGAAAGAATCTATATGATTTAGCACAGGGGTTTGGGTATAAACCAAAAGTATCAGTAGCAGCAACATGCACATTAGATGTCTATATAAAAATACCTGCAATGCAATTATCTACTGGTGATAACGCATTTGGTGGGGTAGATTCTGTACCAGATTGGGACTATGCACCAATCATAGAATCGGGCATGGTAGTAAAAACCGATGGAGATATAAAATTTACAACTATGGATTCGATAGATTTCCAAGCATCATCTTCTATGGATCCAACTGAAGTATCTGTTCATACTATTAACTCTACAACTTCTAACCCTGAATATTATTTACTAATGAAATCTGTTATTGTATCAAGTGGAGAAATTAAAACTGCTACTTATACTGGTAACGGCAAAAAGAGCCAAAAATTTACAATAGAAGATAATAACGTTATATCTGTAAATTCTGTAACAGATGCTGATACTAATACTTGGTACGAAGTACCATACTTAGCACAAGATACTATATTTGGTGAGAATGTAAACACTGATGCATTCGACCCTTCAACATCTGCTGATAAAGTTGGTACACCTTACATCTTAACTCTAAAGAAAACGCCAAGAAGATTCGTAACTAGAATATCTGATACAGATAACATAGTATTACAATTCGGTAGCGGTATAAATGGCGTATCTGATTCTATAGTATTACCAAACCCAAATAACGTTGGTAGTAATTTGGCAGGTTCAAGTGATAATTTAAACACTGCATTTGATCCTTCTAATTTTATGAAAACAAAAACTTATGGTAAAGCTCCATCAGAAGCATTAACTATAAGTTACACTAAAGGTTATGGTATTGCAAGTAATGTTTCAACTGGTACGATAACATCTATAGCTTCTAAAACGATTACCCAAAACTCTGATGATGTAACATCTGCATTACAAAATATTGTTACTTTATCATTAGCAGTAAACAATCCAGAACCTGCATCTGGTGGTAAATCACAAGAAACTATCGAAGACATTAGAGAAAATGCTTTAGCTCATTTTTCAACACAGCAAAGAGCCGTAACAAAAGAAGATTACATAATTAGAGCTTACTCAATGCCACCTAAATTTGGATCAGTACCAAAGGTATTTATTACTAATGATACTCAGGTAGATTTAAAAACAAGAGAAGAAGTAGCTAATCCTTTAGCATTGAATTTATTTGTTTTGGGTTACAATGCAAATAAACAATTGGCAAATGTAAATGCTGCATGCAAGAAAAACTTAAAAAACTATCTTTCTCAATTTAGAATGATGACAGACTCTGTAAATATAAAAAATGGCTATGTAATAAACTTGGGTATAGACTTTGAAGTAGTAGTACTATCAGGCTTTAACTCGAGAACTGTAATATTAAAATGCATAGACAAATTAAAAGCTTTAACTCATATAGACAATATGCAATTTATGCAACCGCTTATAATAAAAGATTATCAATTGGAACTTTCTAAAATAGAAGGTGTACAATCAGTTATGAAGTTTGAGATTAGAAACAAGTGGAGAACTAGTCTAGGTTATTCTGGTAACAAATACAATTTAGAAGACGCTAATAAAGGTGGAATTATTTACCCTTCCAAAGACCCTTCAATATTTGAGATTAAATATCCAAATGCAGATATTCAGGGAAGGGCAACAACATATTAGAGGATAACTTATGATATATAATATATACCCAACAAAAGATACAACGATTTACTCATATTCTGCAAGTGCAAACTTTGGGCTAGATCCAGTGCTAGAAATTGAAAAAACTTTACCAATACCTTCATCTCCTTCGATTAAAAATGAAGCTAGAACTTTGATTAAGTTTGATTGGGATAAAGCATCAACTGAGCTAAACGCATTGCCTGGAGCATTTGCAACTAAACTAAGTTCAAATAACTTTTCAGCCAATATAATCATTCATTCAACCGCAGCAGAGAATATCCCTTATTCATATAAGCTGGAAGCTTTACGTTTAGATGCAGATTGGGAAATGGGCTTAGGTAAAAAAATAAACACTCCTCCTACACAAAAGGGCGTTAGTTGGGGATTCAAAGATCAGAGCGGTTCTAGCGACTGGTCAACGCAGGGAGGTTCAATACAAACAACTCATGCTAATGTACAAACTCAATCTTTTGAATTTGAATCCACTGATATCAAAATAAACGTTTCTGAATCAATTGCAATAATATCAGACGATCAAAGTGGGGTTGAAGACTATGGGTACGTAATAAGGTTTTCGTCTAGTCTAGCAGCTGACAATTTGGATTATGGAACTCTTAAGTTCTTTTCTTCTGATAGCAATACTATATACTCTCCAAAGTTGCAATTTGGCTGGGATGATTCTGCATATTCAACTGGTAGTCTATCAGCAGCTGATACCGACGAGATTATGGTTTACTTAAAAAATAATAAATATGAATATCAAGAAAAAGAAGTTATTAGATTTCAAGTTAGAGCTAGAGATGTATTCCCTACACAAACATATTCAACAACCTCAGCAGCATTAGATGTTAAATATTTACCAACTGGTTCTTATTACTCTATAAAAGATGCAGAAACAGAAGAGAGCGTTATAAACTTTGATCATCTGTATACTAAAGTTAGTTGTACATCATCTGGTAATTATTTTGATATAGCAATGAATGCATTAACGCCAGAAAGATTATATAAAGTAGTATTAAAAGTTGAAGATAGAACCTATGGAAGTCAAGTAGAAATTTTCGATTCTAATCACATATTTAAAGTAGTTAGGTAAAGATATGCCAAGAAAAATATATACACGGGAAGACATACAGAAAGACTTAGATATAGCTTCGAAGAATAAAAAATCTTCGGTAAATGATTTGGGTAATATTAGTAAAAGGCTAAGAAAACCTACGCCTGCTGGTACTACTAATGCACAAGGCGCTTTGGTTATAAGCAATAAGAAAGAAGTTGAAACTGAATTAACTATAGAAGTTAAACGAGAATACTATAGTAAAAAATCTTTCGAACAAACATTTGATACAGAAGTAGTGCAATTGATATCAAAAGCGCCAATACCTATTCCACCTGATGATCTTGAAGATCCACCGCCCCCACCACCAACTGGTTTAAAGTTAAGCTGCGCTAATTACCACTGGGCAATGTATGGTGAAAAGGGTGTTACTGAAGCAGATCTTCCTCATTGGAAAAAAAACTATCATCCACTTGGTAACAATCCTGGTGGAGGTTATTTAGTAATACCAGATGACCACCCAGTATTCTATATACGTAATGTATATCCAAAATCTGAGAGAGCTTCTTTCAATTATGAATGGAAGGTAGATGGAAATCTAGTATCAACGAAACCCTTTTATCACATGTTTCACGCACCAGATGGTGGAAAAGGTTTAGATCAATGGCACAAAGACAACAATCCAAAGCATACACACTGGAGGAATCAAGACGATATAGTAATAGAATGCAGAGTTTGGAATGAATCTGGCGAAATGAAACAGAAAGTAAAAATGAGATGCGCATTTGATGTTGGTTCAATGTCTAATAGAGACGAAGATGGTAATGTACTTCCAAGATGGAAATGGAAAGGTACAAGACATTTTATAGAAAAGAATTTCTATAAAGGTAAGGGCGATCATTTAACTGGATATGAAATGGATCCAAAATTTAGAAACAGAGAATGCAGAATAGACAAGGTAAGAGTTACAGACTTTGACACTTCTAATACTACAAGACCTAATAGATTTAAAGCACCATTCCATACTGATAAACAAAGATTGTTTGGTGTAGACCGCCCAGAAAAACCACCTGGAAAGAAAGTATGGTTTAAAACTGGCCATGCCATTTGGAATAGGGGTTATGGTAAAGAAGTACCAGAACACTTAAAGTATTTAATGAATGATGCAAAATATAAAGCTCATAAAGCTCTTCACCATAAGTTTGAAAAGGAACACCCTGTAGAGTTACATTCAAAATATAATCCCTGGAATAGATGGAAAGATGTATTCAGAGGTCAGATTTACTTAGATGGCGAATGGGTTACGTTTAGAAAGTTTTGGTCAGGGTATAAAGTTAAAGATCCCAATGATCTAATGAATTTTATGAGAACTGATGAACAGGGGAACTACGATCGTAAGGGTGAAACGATGATGGAAAGATTGGGTAAACACATATCAATATCATGCCCACCTTTGGGAAACAATAAAGTAACTTTGGGTATAGTATATGGTTATAGATATTCCTCTTTATCTGATCCCAATTTAAAGTTTAAATATTATTCTAAAATGGTTTCTTTCGACCCAACTACAGACGATCCAGATGTTATAGAAAAAGGCTTTATACTTGAACCCGAAAAGATAATATTCGATAAGGATGTTTATGATTGGGAAGAGCTAGAGGGTACAAAGGAAGAACGTGAAGAGAGGGACGAATTTACAAAATCAGAAGCTATAAAATCAACATTAAAAATCAAAAAAGATTTTGCAAAAAATTTAGCTTCTATTGCTAGTAAAAATAGAGGAAGAGGATACTAATGACTAAGAAAAGCAAAAATGTTCCTGAAAGACTGATACAAGAATTCGATGGCGACAGACATGGGAAACTAAGATCAGTAGAGAAAAAGCTATCCAATAGAGATCGTAGAGTTTCCAAGCAACATTATTTCTATTTAAAGGTTATGTCTAATGGCGAACTAATAGGCGATGAATGGTTAAGGATTAAAGAGTACGACGAGATACAAGTCGATAGTGAAAGAACTCTTACTATAGATTGGTATGATCTATTAGTCGATAAACTAGGATATACTGCTGGTAATTATAATATAGAATATTGTGTAAAAGCAAATCCTATAAAACCAAATGAATTTGTAAGAGTAGCTGAAATTTCCAAAAATAAAATGGAGATTAGAGTAGATGCAATAGATGAAGAAGCGCTAATAGAAATTAGACAACCGCTAATAGGTGGTAAGTACTATGCTCCATTGGATCTTTACTATGATGAAACATTTATTAAAGCTGTAGCTTGGGCATACGATGAACACCACCCAGATGAAAATCTAGTATTAAAACTTGCTGATAAATTACCAAGATCTATTAAAGTTGGAGATGAGATAGAAATTTGGGACGAGATCGTATCTACGAAATCGTTAGACTTAGTAATAGATATAGAT
>TARA_R110000851_G_scaffold4753_2_pt1 | contig 24189 bp, 21 predicted proteins | sample TARA_R110000851 | Tara Oceans TARA_R110000851 (sample SAMEA4397627) | marine metagenome | biome: Polar Biome; feature: [DCM] deep chlorophyll maximum layer (ENVO:01000326); material: water (ENVO:00002006), including particulate matter (ENVO:01000060) such as... | depth 17 m
CTCGTTATCGAGATCCTAGGCCGCGCAGCGCTCTAGGCTTTTGCTAAGATTGTATAGCATCTAGCAGCGAAGCGTCCTCGAAGACCGCAGGTCGTCCTAGCAGCCGCAGGCGCCCTATTCCTAGCATCTAGCCGCGCAGCCCTTCCTCGAATAGACTCTACATGCCAGTGCGATGAAACATAAAATAAAATTAACCAAACTGCGTGTGTTAAAGACGTCAAGTGTACGTCGAATGATAAATCAATTAGTTACTCCCAGATTCAGATCACAATTGATAGTACTTTTGCTTAATATAAAACCAATTAATGACTTAAACGCAGTATTTATAGGCATTAAGGCTTAAAAATCCATTCAAATAGGTAAGGAATTTTGCTACTATCTTGGGTCGTGAATGGGATGTCACATGTTCAGACTAATGAGCAAATTTAAACAAGCGAGTCATAATGAAATCTTGGTATTTACTGTATTGCAAAACGCGTCATGAAATACGTGCACAGCAAAATTTGGCGTTGCAACAAGTCGATAGTTATTTACCTATGATCACCCAGCAAAAAACGGTACGTAACAAGCAAAAAATGGTTACAGCGCCTCTTTTCCCTAGCTACCTGTTTATCTATTTCGATCCTCAAATCACTAGCGTGAGCAAAATCCACAATACCCGTGGCGCTAACCGCATTGTTGGTTGTCGAGAAGTGATGACGCCCATTGACGAAAGAATTATTTCAGCGCTTAAACGACGAGTTCAAGATTATGTGCCAGAAGAAGCCAAACCATTAGGCAAAGGCGATAAAGTCAAATTTGTCGACGGACCGTTTAAAGACCTTGAAGCCATATTCGATGAGAACAACCCAGATAAACGTTGCCATGTGTTATTTAACATTATGGGACAACAGAAACGAATTTTAGTCGAACTTACCAATTTACAAGCTATATCAAAAAATGACGCATTAACTTAAATGGCTAAAGTGTCAGACAATCGCGATGTTTTTTGTAGGATATTGTCCATTCGTAAAATGAGTATGGGCAATTAACTGAACGATTTTAAGCTTGAGAGGTTGAATTTTAACCGTTCAGGCGACGTGGATACTATTTTAGAAAAAATTACAACGGATAGCGACTTTTACTCAAGCATCCAAGTCGATTTTTGAGTATAATCTTGCGCTCAATTATTGACTGCTATGGTTTTTAGCCAATAAAAATGAATATTTCGCACAGCGAAGGGCACTTTGGAAGCCGTAATCTATGGGCGGTAGCGTGCCTTTAAATCGATAACAGCAAAAAGCCTAGAGCGCTTCGCTGCTAGGACGCTACGCGGCTAGAGGCTATAAAATCTTAGTAGCGAAGCGGCCTAGAACCTCGATGGCTAGAACACTACGCGGCTAGAGGCTATAAAATCTTAGCAGCGAAGCTGTTCTTAGCAGGACGAAGTCCGCTCTCTGGCGAGCCTGCGAGTTTCTAGATACTAGCAGGACGAAGTCCGTCCTAGAACTTAGCAGGACGTAGTCCGCCCTAGAAGCGAAGCGCACTATCCGCGTAGCGGCCTAGAATCTGGCGAGCCTGCGAGTCCCTAGAACATTAATTACAATAATAATATTGGAGATACCTGGTGTTACATAAAACCAAAAACGCATTGATAGCAGGCATGACAGCCTTTATTATTTTAACCACACAAGCGCAAGCCATCACCCCAACACCGCAAATGATTGAGCAGTTTAAACAATTGCCCAAAGCAGAGCAGGAGCGAGTGGCAAAACAGTATGGTATCGATCCTTCAATACTCTCAGGCAGTGCCAATAGCTCTGTTAACGTAACAAACCCTAACGTCGTTGAACCTCGTCAAAATCAAAAAAATCAACAACAAGAGCAAAACGTAACTAAAAAGAACGAGTTTGATTTTAATGAAGACAGTGATAAAGACGCCCTAAAACGTTTTGGTTACGACATGTTTGCCGGTGAACCAACCACCTTTGCACCTGTAACAGATGTTCCGGTGCCAAGTGAATATATGGTCGGTCCTGGCGATGTCATTAAGGTTCAGTTATACGGTAAAGAAAGCAACGAATACAGCTTAACCATTAATCGTGATGGCACAGTGCAAATCCCCGATTTAGGCCCAGTATCGGTTGCCGGATTAAGTTTTGCCGATTTACGTCAAGAACTGTCTAAACGCATACAGCAGCAAATGATTGGCATCGAATCAAATATCACCATGGGTGAATTACGCTCAATTCGCATTTTTATCGCTGGCGATGCTTACAAGCCTGGTTCGTACACAGTATCGAGTTTATCCACCATTACTCAGGCGCTATTTGTGGCGGGGGGTGTTAATGAAATCGGTAGCCTGCGTAATGTGCAAGTTAAGCGCAACGGTAAGTTAGTAGGCGCATTTGATTTATACGATTTGCTGCTGCGTGGTGATGCCTCTGGCGACATTAACCTTCGTTCAGGTGACGTAGTATTCATTCCATCAATTGGTGGCTTAGTCAGTGTGGCGGGTGAAGTACAACGCCCGGCCATTTACGAGCTGAAAAAGCACGAAACCATTAGTGATGTTATCAACATGGCCGCTGGCATCAAACAAGGTGCGTATCCTAAAAATAGCAGTATTGAACGTTATAATGCCAATGGCTTAAAAACCATTATTAATGTCGATTTAACGTCTGCACAAGGCAATAATACCTTAGCTAAAGCGGGTGATTATATTCGGGTTAAAAATGCGTCTAATCAATATGAAGATGCTATCACCGTTGTGGGTGCCGTGGTTCGTCCAGGTAAATACCAGTGGAAGCAACAGCGAATAAGCGATCTACTGCCGTCTATTTGGGGCGATTTATTATTATCTGCCGATCTAGATTACGGTTTGATTGTGCGTGAAATCAACAAACATGGCGACATCGAAACGCTGCAATTTGCCCCTGGCGAAGCCATTACGTCACCCAATTCTGTGCAAAACCTGCGCTTACAGCCTCGCGACAAGGTGATGATATTTAATTTTAATGATGATACTCAAAATCGCTTTGAATTAAATGCACTGGTTAAAAAACGGGTTAATAAAGTTGAATCACTTAAAGGTGATTCATTACTGGATGCAGACCTTTTCAAAGCAGGATTTGAAACCTTAGACAGTACGGTAACAAGGAAATATACCAATCAAATAGCGGGCGTGGTATTAAATGTAGAAACATCTGTAGAGCAAACGCTGGTTGGCAGTGAAGTGTCTCAGATGCTGTCAAATTTATTTGAGGACCGTGACTTAATAAAACTCAGTCATGTTATGTCACGCAAAGAATTATTGTACCCCATAGTGACCAAACTGACCCAGCAGGGTGATGCACAACAAGGCATACAAATTGTCGCCATCAGCGGTAAAATTCGACATCCAGGTGTTTACCCGTTAACAAACTCTGCAAAAGTTACCGACTTACTTAAAGCGGCTGGTGGACTGTTAGAAGGGGCTTATACTGAACGCGCTGAATTAACTCGCACCCATACTACTGCCGTCATTTCAGATATTATCCATAAACAAATTGACCTACATGCCGTCATTAATGGTAACCAAGTAGAGAATATCAAGCTGGAAGGCCGTGATATGGTCACTATTCTAACCACGCCTGAATGGCAAGAAAGAAAAGTCATCGAAATTAAAGGCGAAGTTAAGTTCCCGGGTACCTACAACATTAGACGCGGTGAGACACTCTCTGATGCCATTGCTAGGGCGGGTGGTTTTACCGAGTTTGCTTATCCTGCCGCATCAGTATTTGTACGTGAATCCGTACGGATGCAAGAACAGCTCGAAATTAAAAAGTTAGCCGACCAACTTCGCCGAGATCTGGCCACTCGTGGGGTATCAAAAGATGGTTTAAACATTAATTATTCCGAAGCGCAGTTGATGTTAACCGACTTAGAAAATATAAAAGCGGTAGGCCGGTTAGTGGTAGATTTAAATGCGCTTAAGTTAGGTATTAAAGAAGCTGACCTGCAACTGGAAGACAGCGACGTATTGTACGTGCCAACCATTAAGCAAACCGTTGCCGTTATGGGCGAGGTTCAACACCCTACAACGCATCGCTTTAAAGAAGGCTTAACCCTAGACGATTACTTAGTGATGTCTGGTGGCTCAAGAGAACGTGGCGATGAAGATAGAGTCTACGTCATCAAGGCCAATGGTTCGGTAATGATGCCGACTCACAGTAGTTGGTTTAGCAATGAATCAAAAATCTCAGCCGGTGATACGGTGATTGTTCCTTTAGACACAGAATATAAAGATAACCTAACCCTTTGGTCGCAAGTCACCCAGATTATTTATAACACCGCCGTAGCATTTGCTGCTGTTTCAGGGATCTAGCCTTCTAGGGCGTGACTTCGTCACTGCTAGGATCGCTTCGCTGCTAGGCCGCTACGCGGATAGTGCGCTTTGCTTCTAGGGACAGCTATGCTGCTAAGATTTTATAGCAGGCCGTAGGCCGCTCTAGCCGCGAAGCGCCCTAGAATCTAGGCTTTTGCTTTGCTTGTATAGCCGCGAAGCGATCTAGAATCTAGGATTTTGCTTTTATGGCACCTAGAAACGAAGTGAGCTAACCAGTAAAAACTCAAAACTTAGCAGATATCTGCTGGTATCTTTTGACCTTATAGCAGCGTAGCGCTCTAGCCGCGAAGCGTCCTAGAATCTAGGCTTTTGCTTTGCTTGTATAGCAGCGAAGCGATCTAGCCGCGTAGCGCCTTAGAATCTAGAAGCGAAGCGCACTGCTTCCCAACAGACAAGAAATGATGAATAACAAAAACAAACAATTAAATCCAGATGCACAATTTCAACCCTATGCCACCCAACCAATGGGAAGCGCTCAAGACGACGAAATCGATCTTCGTGAGCTTTTTTCTGTTATTTGGCAAGGTAAGTGGTTAATTATTGCCATCACTGCAGTGTTTGCTATTGGCTCAGTTATTTTTGCCATTAATCAGCCGAATATTTATAAGTCAGAAGCGCTATTAGCGCCTGCTGACTCAGAGCAAGGTGGCGGTGGTTTAGCTGCACTTGCAGGACAGTTCGGTGGTCTAGCAAGCATGGCCGGCATCAACTTAGGTGGTGGCGGTGGTGTTGATAAAACCCAAATGGCAATCGAGGTGATGAAATCACGTCAATTTGCGAGCTCTTTTATCCAAAGTCATAATATCCTACCAAATTTAATGGCGGCAAAAAAATGGAAATTGGCAGATAACAGCATCAGTTATGATGAGGATTTATACAACTCAGCTGAAAGTAAGTGGGTTAGGGAAGTAGAACCTCCATATAAACCTGAACCGTCAATGCAAGAAGCTTACAAAGAGTTCAGTAAAATTATTGCCGTTAATGCGGGAAAAGATACTGGCATGGTTAATGTGTCAGTAGAGCATCTATCCCCTCAAGTTGCACAGCAATGGGTTAATTGGTTAGTTGCGGACATCAATAACGAAATGAAGCAACGCGATGTTGCTGAAGCCAATCGAAGTAAAGCTTTTTTACAAACACAGATACAACAAACGAATGTCGCGGATATACGCACAATTTTGTATAAATTAATCGAAGAACAAACAAAAACAATTATGTTTGCAGAAGTGCGTGATGAGTATGTGTTTAAAACCATCGATCCTGCGTTTGTTCCTGAAGAAAAAGCTAAACCGAAGCGCGCATTAATCTGTGTACTAGGCACCATGCTAGGCGGGATGTTAGCCATAATGTTGGTGTTAATTCGGTATTTTGTTAAAAAAGAAGATTAAAAATTTAGCCTATTGGGACTGTTTATTGAAAAACAGTAAAACCTAGGTTCAATGCAGGTTAGCGACGATTAACCTGTCTCAAAATGGATTAAATGTGTCTCAGGCTGGTTTGGAAGGCTGAGATTCAAAGTTGTAGATATTCAATTCACCTCGCCTTAATAAAATCCATATTTAGGCTATTAGAGAACATTCGGAAACATAAAAATGAAAATTTTAGTCACAGGTGGTGCCGGCTTTATCGGTTCTGCAGTAGTGCGTCATATCATCAATAACACCCAAGATAGTATCATTAATGTCGATAAACTAACCTATGCTGGTAATCTTGAATCATTGGTGAGTATCGAGTCCAGTGATCGATATGTTTTCGAACAAGTCGATATTTGTGATCGTGCTGAATTAGACCGCGTCTTTAAACAACACCAGCCTGATGCAGTGATGCACCTAGCTGCAGAGTCTCACGTTGACCGCTCTATCACTGGGCCGTCGGATTTTATACAAACCAATATCGTTGGCACCTATACACTACTTGAAGCGACTCGCGAGTATTGGAATGCATTATCAGCAGATGCCAAGAAAGCATTTCGTTTTCATCATATCTCAACAGATGAAGTCTATGGTGATTTACCCCATCCTGATGAGCAAGACGGTGGGCTGCCATTATTTACTGAAAACACATCTTATGCACCAAGCAGCCCTTATTCTGCATCAAAAGCATCAAGCGATCATCTAGTCAGAGCATGGTTACGCACTTACGGTTTGCCTACTGTGGTGACTAACTGCTCCAATAACTATGGTCCTTATCATTTTCCTGAGAAGTTAATCCCATTAGTGATCCTCAATGCGTTAGAAGGGAAGCCACTTCCTATCTACGGTAAAGGTGATCAAATTCGCGATTGGCTCTATGTAGAAGATCATGCACGGGCACTCTATAAAGTCGTCACAAGCGGCAAAGTAGGTGAGACCTACAATATTGGCGGCCATAATGAAAAACAGAATCTAGAAGTGGTACAGACCATTTGCAGTATTTTAGATGCCTTAGTGCCTAAAGAGACTCCTTACGCTGAGCAAATCACTTATGTCACCGACAGACCCGGTCATGACCGTCGTTATGCCATTGACTCGAGTAAAATGAGCCGTGAGCTTAACTGGCAGCCAGAAGAAACCTTTGAGACTGGTTTACGTAAAACCATCGAGTGGTATTTAACGAATCAAAAGTGGTGTCAACATGTACAAGATGGTAGCTATCAACGTGAACGTTTAGGCATTAATTCTTGATAGCGATTTTTAATACTTGGCATGTGTAACGAATAAAATTAGAGGATTTATGAAGGGAATTATTTTAGCTGGCGGCTCAGGGACTCGTTTATACCCACTTACACGAGGTGTATCAAAACAGTTATTACCAGTGTATGACAAACCAATGATCTACTATCCACTGTCAACATTAATGCTCGCAGGGATAAGAGACATATTGGTAATTACCACACCAGAAGACCAAGATGGTTTTCAGCGTTTATTGGGAGATGGTAGTGATTACGGTATTAATCTAGAATATGCTATTCAGCCAACGCCAGATGGTTTAGCGCAAGCTTTTATCATAGGTGAAGATTTTATAGGTGGTGATTCAGTATGCTTAGTATTGGGTGACAACATATATTACGGTCAGTCATTTAGTCAAATTTTAAAAGATGCTTCAAACCGTAAAAGTGGTGCAACAGTATTTGGTTACCAAGTACACGACCCAGAGCGTTTTGGTGTGGTAGAATTTGATGAAAAAATGAAAGCCATATCTATAGAAGAAAAACCAACTAAACCCAAATCGAATTATGCAGTAACTGGTCTCTATTTTTACGATAACTCAGTAGTCGAAATGGCTAAACAAGTTAAACCATCTCATCGTGGCGAGTTAGAAATCACCACGCTAAACGAAATGTACCTACAGCAAGGTAGTTTAAACGTAGTGTTATTAGGCCGTGGTTTTGCTTGGTTAGATACAGGCACTCACGAAAGTCTGCACGAAGCGTCTAACTTTGTTCAAACCATTCAAAACGTACAAGGCCTAAAAGTGGCTTGTTTAGAAGAAATAGCATGGCGAAATGGCTGGTTAAGCAACGAACAACTGCAAACAATCGCTAAGCCAATGTTAAAAAATGATTATGGTCAGTATCTACTCCGTATAGCGAACGAGGAGTAACCGCAGTATGGTTAATCATATTAATTGCAAAATCAAAATATTAGTAACAGGTGCTAGCGGTCAATTAGGGCATGGCTTAGTAAAGCAACTTTCAAATATCGAGAATATTGAACTTAAAGCCTACGACCGTAAAGCACTGGATATTACTAATCAGCAAGCGGTTAGCGATGCTATAAGCTCGTTCAAACCAGACTTTATTGTTAATGGTGCAGCTTATACAGCAGTAGATAAAGCTGAATCAGAATCTGAACGAGCTTATTCTATTAACGAGCAAGGGCCATGTAACTTAGCTAAATCAGCTCAATCAATTAATGCTACGTTAATACATGTTTCTACAGACTATGTATTTGATGGCACAAAGCAAACGCCTTACAGTGAAATAGATACACCAAACCCTCAAGGGGTCTATGGTAAAAGCAAGCTAGCTGGCGAGCTTGCAGTATCTAAGTATTGTAGCAAGTATATTATTTTAAGAACTGCTTGGGTATTTGGCGAGCATGGCAATAACTTTGTTAAAACCATGCTTAAATTGGGACGTACCCGTTCAGAACTTGGCATTATTGGTGATCAATTTGGTGGGCCAACTTATGTAGGTGATATTGCAGCTGCAATAATCACCATAATCAAGCATGTTAAAGTCTGCGGTGTTTGTCCATCAGGTGTGTATCATTATTCAGGTACACCTCATGTTAGTTGGTATCAATTTGCAGCAAACATATTTGAAGCAGCTAAAGTCAATAATGCATTAGCAAGCGTACCAATAGTAAACGAGATCACAGCAGCACAATACCCACTAGCTGCTCCTCGTCCATCAAATTCACGATTAAATTGCGAATTAGTAGAGAATACATTTTCTATTAAACCGAGTGATTGGCAACAAGCTTTAACAAACATAAAAGCGTATAACTAATGAAAGTAATTGATACCAACATTTCTGATGTGAAAATTATTGAACCAACAGTTTTTGGTGATGATCGCGGCTTTTTTATGGAAACATGGAGCCAAAACAAATTCGAAGAAATGGTAACTGGAGAGCAAATTAAATTTGTACAAGATAACCACTCAAAATCTAAAAAAGGCATTCTGAGGGGGTTACATTACCAAAAAGAAAACACACAAGGAAAGCTTGTGCGAGTTATCTCTGGTGAAGTTTTTGATGTTGCGGTCGATATTCGTAAAGACTCACCAACATTTGGCCAATGGGTTGGTGTATATTTGTCCGAGGAAAATAGACGGCAACTATGGATACCAGAAGGTTTTGCGCATGGTTTTTATGTGATGAGTGATGAGGCTGAATTTGTTTATAAATGTACAAATTACTACCATCCAGAATCAGAGGTGAGTATAGCATGGGATGATTTGGATATTGGAATTGAATGGCCAGTAAATGATAAGCCTATACTATCTAAGAAAGATGATAATGGTGTGAAAATCACAGAAATAAAGGCATTATAATGGATGTAAATTTAATACAGCTTCACAGCCATAGCGATGAACGAGGTGCATTAGTTTCTCTAGAGCATGAGAAAAATATTCCTTTTAAAATTAAGCGTGTGTATTATCTTTTTAATACACAACCGTCAGTTATTCGAGGTTATCACGCTCATAAAAAATTGAAACAATTGGCCATAGTCGTAAGTGGTTCATGTCGTTTTACTCTTGATGATGGTAATGAGCGCGTTACGATTTTATTAGATAGTCCCGAACAAGGCCTATATATTGATTCTTGTATTTGGAGAGAAATGTCTGATTTCACAGATGATTGTGTATTACTTGTGCTTGCTGATAGTCTATATGACGAGAGCGATTATATAAGAAATTATTCCGAATTTTTGGCGAATATTGAAAATGACTAGTGCAGGATATATTTTAAATCCAGACTTTTTTATGGTTCCAAGCTATAGGATTAGTCCATTTTCTACTCGTGATATTAAATTCAATTTCTGCATTCCCAAATGCAACATTGATATTGAAAGTAAAATAAAAGAAAAACATGGCTCTGATTGGTATATCAAAGTAACCGAAGGGGCTAGATCCGCAATTCATATAGCGCTGACTGAATTGAGTCTTGAACTTAATGATCAAGTAACAATATTAACTCCTACTAATAATGATTATGTAAGTGGATGTGTAACAAAAGAAATTGAAAAAATTTGTAAATGGAATCGAATTGTTAATTCACAAACAAAGGCAATATTTATAATACATGAATTTGGTAAGCTGTTTGAAAATATAAAAGAAATTAAAGAATATGGTCTTCCTATAATAGAAGATTACGCGCATTCTTTTGATTCTTACGACAAAACCTCTGTTAAAGGGGACTATTTGATATACAGCCTACCAAAATTTTTTCCTATTCAATATGGTGGTTTGCTTTTATCAAAAAAAGAAATAGAATCAAAACATGATTTGCTAATGGAAAATGTTAAAAGTTATTTAAGTTCAGCATTATCCTATTACTGGGACGAAATAAATAATTTTTCTATATTAAGGAAAAACAATTATAAGATATTAACTGAACTTTTTTCTAGAAACGGTTTTACTCCTCGATTTTATTATAATGAAAACGAAACACCTTCCGTATTCATGTTTAAAAATTCACAAAGCAATCCTGTAAATTTTAAATTGTTAAAAGAATACATGCAAAAACTTGGGGTTGAGTCAAGTATTTTTTATGGAGAAGATTCATTTTTTATTCCTGTAAATCACACGTTAGATTATGTTGACTTACATTACATTTATGATATTTTTTTAAACTTCAGGGGTGAGAAATGAAACATGCAAATATTAAAATAATAGGAGATGTTTGTTGGGATTCCAGCACATCGGTTAATAACGTAGAGTTGCGTAATAATGTAAAAATTGCAAAAAATTGTTCTATTTTTGGTTCTGAAAATGAACAATTGATTATAGGAGAAAATACTTATATTGGAATGAACACTATAATTAATGGTTTTAGTGCAAAAATAACAATCTCTAATAATGTCAGTATAGCTCAGAATGTTAACATTATGAGTGACTCAGGCCCTAATGCCAGTTTGATTTTGCAAAAAAAATTTCCTATTGAGAAAAAAGAGGTATTTATAGGTCAGCATTGTTGGATCGGAGCTGGAGTGGTAATATTACCAGGTACTACGCTTGAGGATTATTGCGTTGTTGGGGCTAATAGTGTTGTAAACGGATATTTTAAAAAAGGAAGTGTAATAGTGGGGAGCCCTGCTCGAATCGCAAAGGTTGTAAACTATGACTAAGACTATAAAAGAGTATAACGATTATGTTTTTGAAGTATCCGCGAGTACACTTTCAAAAAATTTTTTTTCTAGAAATGACTTTTTGTCATACCAGAGTCACGTTCAGAATAAGCAATATTTGTGTTTTCAACTAAAAACAAGTAGTAAAAACAAAGTTATTTTTGAATGTGTATTTTGTCATAAGGATGGAGAAACTATTTTTTTCTCGCCAATAACTGGAGCTTTCAGTGATATATTCCAAGGCGTTGGTTTAAGTCCTTGTATGATGAAGGAATGTTTTACCGAGATTGAGGGTTACCTTGTAAGTGTATATGGTGAAATTAAATTAAGCATTACTTTGCCTCCGTTATATTTTTCAAATAGTTCAGGTGTGATTAACTGTTTAATTAATCTTGGATGGGTTATAGAACAAACAGATGTTAATTATCACTTGGAAATTTTTGATGATTTTGAATTAAGAAATTCGATTAGTTCATCTAAACGAAAATGTTTGAATAAATTAATAAAAAACGATTATGAATTCTTTGAACTAGATATAAATTTGTCTAATGTAAAGGATGTTTATAATGTCATAGCTATTAACCGGACGGCTTTAGGTTATCCTGTAACTATGCCTGAAGTATCGATTATTGACCTAAGTTCTCAATTCCAAAATGATGTTAAATTATTTTGCGTAAAAAAAGACGGTCTGATAGTAGCTAGTGCGATATGTTTGAAAATTAACCTAGATACTTTATATGTCTTTTATTGGGCAGAACTTCCAGAAGACAGGGTCGAATCGCCTATATTAAAGTTGGCAGATGGCATAAGTGACTATTGCGAAAAAAACAAAATCAAATTTTTAGATGTTGGTATATCGACTGAAGATTCAAAACCTAACTATGGATTAATGAATTTTAAAAAACAACTAGGTTGTGTTGAAAGTTTAAAATTCACACTAATTAAAGAGACATTGATTAATGCAAGTTAAATTCTTAGATTTAAAAAAAATTAACGATAAATACAGAAATGAAATTGAGAGTTCGATAAAAAATGTAATCAATTCAGGTTGGTATATACTTGGGAATGAGGTAGAACAGTTCGAGTCTGATTTTTCTAATTATATCGGTGTAAAGCATACTGTGGGTGTGGGAACCGGTTTGGATGCAATTGTTCTGACGCTTAAAGCGTGGTTGATTATAGGAAAAATAAAATTAGGTGACGATGTCTTAGTTCCTGCAAACACTTTTATTGCAACAATCATGGCAATTACCGAAAGTGGACTTAATCCCATTTTGGTCGAACCTGATCCTGACACTTTTCAAATATCATTAATTGATCTTAAAGTAAAAATAACGAATAATTCATCAGTAGTTTGTCCCGTTCATTTATATGGTTCGTCATGCAATATGGATGATTTATTACAAATTGCTAAAAAAAATGATTTATTGATCTTGGAAGATGCGGCACAGGCCCACGGTGGTCTCTGGGCGGACAAAAAATTAGGTTCATATGGTGATGCTAGTGCATTTAGTTTTTATCCTGGGAAAAATCTAGGAGCATTAGGTGATGGTGGAGCGGTTTGTACAAATGATTCGGAACTTCAGAGAACGTTATTAAAATTGAGAAATTATGGTTCAAGTTTGAAGTACGAGCATGAAATTGTCGGAACCAATAGTAGACTAGATGAAATCCAAGCTGCAATATTACGCGTTAAGTTAAAAGGGCTTGATGATGATGTTGCTCTACGAAACATTGTTGCAGATAAATACTTGAAAAACATTAATAATGTGAAGGTGGTTTTACCTACAATAAGCTCTCTCTCATATCATAGTTGGCATCTGTTTGTTATCAAAACAAAAAAAAGAAACGACCTGAAACTATTTTTAGATCAACATGGAATAGAAACTGTGGTTCATTACCCTAAAGCACCTCATTTGCAAAAGGCTTATATGAATAAGTTTATAAACGTTTCATTAGCAACAACTGAACAGCTTCAAAATGAGATTATTTCAATACCCATATCTCCAGTAATGAGTAATTCTGAAATTGATTATGTGGTCAAGACTATTAATAGTTATTAAAAATGCTGAATTCTATTTTAAATACATTTGTAGTGCTGCTAAAAATGGCTTTTGGGTTTATTTTAACCAAATATGTCGCGATTAATATGGGGCCAACTGGTGTGGCTCTTTTTGGGCAGTTGCAGTCTTTGGTCTCACTTTTTCAGAACATTCCTCATGGAATATCTAATGGTGTGATAAGTAATACTGCCGCTGTGAAAGATGATGCAACAAGGCCATATTGGTCGTGGTGGTTTTCTTCACTTCAGATGTGCGTTATTATTTATTCCTTGCTATTATCATCTTGTTTTTTTTATGTGGAAATTGCAGAGTTAATTTTCAAAAGATCTGGTTTCGAAAATTACTATTTGCTACTCGTTTTAATATATCCACTTTTTCACTTATATTCTCTTGGCAATGCAATGAATACAGGATTGCTAAAGTTTAAAGAGTATTTAACACTAAACATTACTGCAATGATCGCTTACATCGTGATCATTTTATTTTATTATTATTGTTATAATGAGATCAATGTGTTTTTGGCTGCAATACTCTTTATTCCGTTTTGCGGAGTAGTGGTGTTTGTGTTTACTTCAATACCTTATATTAATAGTATAAAAATACAAAAAATTGTTGAAGTAGAGCAACTAAAAAGTCTTTTTAAATATTTTTCAGCTACAGCTTTAAGTGTTTTCCTTGCTCCAATTGTCTTAATGTTTATTCGTAACTCTTTAGTTGATGATTTTGGCCTAAGTGCGGCGGGTAACTGGCAAGCTATGTGGCGCGTGTCTGAAATCTACACAGGTGTAATTACTTTAGGATTGTCTGCACTAGTTTTACCAAAGTTCGCTAGGGCTGACAGCTATGACAAAGTAATTCAAGTTTTTAAAGAGGTTTTGTATTTTGCTGTGCCTGTTTTGGTATTTGGTGCGTTTATAATTTATTTTGGTAAAGAAATATGGCTGCCATTGTTATTTAGTGATGAATTTCATATTCCGGATGAGTTTTTTTGGTTTCAATTGCCAGGTGATATTTTAAAAACAGGTTGTTGGCTTATATCCTATTTAATACTCTCAAAACGGAAACTAAAGTTGTATGCTTTTTTAGAAGTCACATTTAGTTTGTTATTTGCATTGCTCGCTGTCGTTGCTATTGATTTGTGTGGGATAATAGGTGTTCCTGCTGCATTTTTTATAAATCAACTTTTGTGTTTAATTATATTAACTTGGTGGTTTAGTTTTGTCTTTAAAAATGAATAAAGTAAAGTTTCAAATTAAAAGCGATAATTACATAAGTTCAAATGTAGAAATTACATATGCAATTCCATCTTTTAATCATGGAAAATATATTGGCGAATTGTTAACTACTATTTATGAAGATCTCGTTTTAAATTCCTTTACCTATGAAATATTAATAGTTGATGATGGTTCGGTAGATGAAACCAAAAATGAAATTTCAAACTTTATTTCCCAGCATCCTAACGTATTTATTAAAGCAATGTTTTTTGACAATGCGGGAATTTCAAATAACTTAAACCGAATCGTTAACGAATCTAAAGGTGAGTTTATTAGGCTTTGTGCATCTGATGATCTAATTGTTCCTAGCTCTACTTACAGGATGTTAAAAAAGTTTGAACACCATAACTATTGTGTAGTAGGAGATGGTGAAGTGATAAGTGAAAATGGGCATGTTCTATTTGATTCATTGGTTGAATATCATGCTGGCAATAAGCCAAAGCTATTGTCAGCTAAGCATAACCCTTATGAAATAGTAAATAATTATAGTTTTGCGGGGCCTTGCCTTCTAGTCAGAAAGGCTTTTTATGATTTATATTCATATGATAAAAAATCTCAGGTAGACGACTATGACTTTTTTGTTTCTCTTGTGACATTAACTAATCTAAATGCGGTTAAATTTTTTGATGAGAAAGTTTGCATGTATAGAGTACATAAGACTAATACATCAAAGACGCAGTGTGTGCGAGCTAGGTTGAAAAATCAAAAGTCTATGCTTTATCTAGCTCATAAGTTTCTTAATAGGAAATGCCGAGGTTTTAAAATTATTTTAGCCAAAAAGATATTAATAACATTGCTGAAAATATTATATTTAAAAATCTTGTTATTAGTTGAAAAAAACAATGACTAAATTTTATTTTTACTTAACACTCCCAGTTTTTATTCAACTGGCTTTGGTTCTTCTGTTTTTTTACATTCCACCAGAAATGTATTTATCATTATTGTTTTTACCTTGCACTTTCTTTTTTTGTGCTTTGTTCTGCAATTTTTTTACGACAAAAAAAATAGCATTGAGTGATGCGATTGGTAATCAACTATACAATTTGGAAATGAAAGTTTTCCTTTTTTTTTGTTTTTTTGTTATTTTATTAATTCCTTTAGATATTTACTTTAACGGCTTTAAATTAATAAAGCCATGGACTTATGCTGAGTTCCACGGTGTTGGACGCTATATTCGCCATATAACCAATTTTTCCTGGCTATTATGCTTATTTGGAGCTTTGTTTTTCAAAAACGGATTTCGATTTAAGTTTATTTTATTTGTAGGTTTGATTACGCCAATTATTTTCATTGATAGGAATCGATTGTTAATGGGTTTGTTTTCAGTTTTTATTATATGGTATTATTCGGGGAGTACTAATTTGCAACGGTTTAAAAAAAACCTACAAGCTTTAGTTTTCTTAATATTTATTGGTTTGATTTTTTCGTTGATAGGTAGTGCTCGCTCAGGTACCGGTTTTTTTGTGCCATCTTCGGGTGAATATTTAGTTAATGGATATTTCCCTTTGAATAATTTATTTTATTATTTACCTCTCGGTATCCAACAGATAGTTCTCTATATTACAACCCCACTCTTTAATTTCGCACATATGATATACTTGGATTTCAGTTCAGATGTGTTCTTATTAAAGCAACTTTCTTTTTTATCAAGAGATAGTTTTCCACATTATCCATTCTCTCCTGTCCTTGTTGCTAGATATAATGTTGGTACCGAATTCTTTCCAATCCTCCTCTATGGAGGCAAATTTGCTGTTTTTATCTCATTGTTATCCTGCAGTATTTTTTTCTTGTTTTTTGTTAGGTTGATCAACAAAAAACCAAACTTTATAACGTTAGCTTTATTTATAAAGTGTGCATATACAACTTTATTGTTAGGCTTTGCACCTCAATTCTTCATTGTTTACAACTTCGTTTCCCTATTCTTCATGTTGGCAATTTATTTCAGCGTGATTTTGTTATGTAATTTATTGAAACCTTTTGTAATCAAATCATACTAAATGCTATCTATGTAGGTATATATTTTATGAATGTTTGTGTTTTAATGGCAGTCTATAATGGTGGTGAATGGCTCGAGCAGCAACTAGATAGTATTCTAAAACAAACCAATGTCATACTTGATATATTCATTAGTCTTGACAGATCAAATGACAATAGTCTTTTAATAATAGAAAGGTATGTTGAATTAAACGCGAATATTCATCTTCTCCCTTCTGGCGATAAATATGGCAGTGCTGGTCAAAATTTTTTCCGTTTATTAAAAGATGTTGACTTTGGCCGTTATGATTTTATATCTTTTGCTGACCAAGATGACATATGGTTAGAAAACAAGCTGGAAAAATCTATAAATCTTATTCACGCTACAGATTCCGATGCATATTCAGGTAATGTAACTGCTTTTTGGTCCTCTGGTCGACGTCAGCTAGTTACAAAGGATCATAATCAGGCTGATTTCGATTACCTTTTTGAATCTGCAGGTCCAGGGTGCACATTCGTGATCTCTAAAGCACTTTGCTTAGATATACAACGTGATCTTACTAATAAATGGTCGCATGTGAAAAGCTTATGGTTGCATGATTGGTATTGTTACAGTTACGCTCGCTCCAAAGGTTTTAAATGGATAATAGGTAAAGAACCATTAATGCTTTACCGTCAACATGAATTAAATCAGGTTGGTGCTAATTCTGGGTTTAAAGCTTTAGTTGCACGTGCCCAAGTTGTACTTTCAGGAGATGCTTTTGATAAAGTTTTGTCCCAATCAGATTTTATAGGTCTTGATGCTGCACCTTTAAAACTTTTGAAAGAAAATACATTTATAAGTATTTTCAAGCTCTCATTTTATTCACGGCGCTGTAGAAGGAGTCTTAGAGACGCCGTTTTATTTTATATTGCTGTTAACTTACTATCATTAAAAAGACTTATTACTAAATAATGACAAAATTAAACATACTAATTTCTGGAGCTACTGGTTTTGTAGCTAGCGCAGTACTTCAGAGTACGGAACATTATTTCCGCCGTGTTGTTCGCGATTCCAATCCACATAATTCGTTGAATTTTTTTACTTTAGATAGTATTAACTCAAATACTAATTGGGGTAGTGCATTTGTAGGTATAGATGTAGTTTTTCATTTGGCAGGTTTAGCTCATAGTAATAAATACTCCATCAGTGATTATCAAGAGGTCAATACTAATGGAACTATTCACTTCGCTACCGAAGCTGCAAAGGCTGGAGTTAAACGTTTTGTTTTTGTTAGTTCAATTGGCGTGAATGGAACGGTGACTCACGGTCAACCTTTTACAGAACTAGATATTCCAAAGCCTCACAATGCTTACGCCATGTCCAAATTGCATGCTGAAGTGGGTTTGAAGAAGATTGCCGATGAAACAGGACTAGAATTAGTCATTGTTCGCCCTACGTTAGTTTATGGCCCGAATGCACCAGGTAATTTTGGTTCGCTTACCAAGCTAGTTCAAAAGTTTCCGTTTCTTCCTTTTGGTTTGTCTGACAATAAGCGTGATTTTATTGCTGTTCAAAACTTGGCTGATTTACTATTAACTTGTTCCAATCATCCAAATGCTGCAGGTCATACTTTCTTAGCGTCAGATGGTGAAACTGTCTCTATTAAAGTGTTTACGAACGCAATAGCTAAAGGGTTAAATAAAACTTTAATTCAACTTCCTGTTCCAATTAGCTTAATGCGGTTAGGGGCTCGTCTTGTGGGAAAGTTATCAATTGCAGAGCAATTGCTGGGTAACTTACAAGTTGATTCATCTAATGCTCATGAAGTTTTGGGCTGGAGTCCTCCTTACACAATGGAGCAAGCAATGGCTTCACTTTCTGAGAATAAAAAATGATCCGTATTTTCGATTTTTTAGCAGCCTTTTTTGGGTTGTTGTTACTCTGGCCAGTTTTATTAGTAGTCACTATTATAGGTTTTTTTGATACAGGGTCTCCGATTTTTATCCAAACTCGAGTGGGTAAAAACAAGAAAGCTTTTAAGCTGATTAAGTTCCGTACTATGTCAGTTGAAACAAAATCAGTCGCTAGTCATTTAGCGAGTAATGCCTCAATCACCAAGCTGGGTGCCTTTCTACGCAAGACAAAAATTGATGAATTACCGCAACTAATTAACGTTGTAAAAGGTGAAATGAGCTTAGTAGGTCCTCGACCAAATTTGTTTAACCAAGAAGAGTTGATTAAAGAACGTGATGCTTTAGGTGTTTATGGTGTGCTGCCCGGTGTTACGGGTTTAGCTCAAGTGCAAAATATCGATATGTCGACTCCAGCATTGTTAGCTGAAACAGATAAGCAGATGATAGATACGCTGAATATAAAAAATTATTTTAAGTACATTATTATGACGGTTACAGGTAGTGGTTCTGGTGATGCTGTAAAATAGTACTATCTATTGGTGAATGCTCGATTTGGTTTGGCGTCTATTGTGATAATTTTGTCTCAATGTATCCTACTGACTAGGTAATTTGTCTCATCAACTTTTCAGGTTTCTTGCTTTCTCATTATCAAGCCAACATCAGATATCGTTTTATTGGATATTGTGATGAGGTTGCTTTTTTCAGTGTCACATAACTTTTATCAATAACGCACACTCGTGCTAAACTCGATGTTTGACTGGTTAGACTGCCTTTTTAATCTAGATAAGATTTTATTATTATGAATGTTATTAATTTGGAGCGCGAAATGGATTTTTTGCAACGTGTTTTCTCTTTACCTCGTCCTCAAAAACGGTTGGTAAGTCTTTTTGTGGATTCACTTTTTTTAGTTTTTGCTTTTTGGGGCGCATTATTAGTTCGACTTGATGATATCAGTGTGCTGAGCAATGGCACCTTTTGGATGGTCATTTCAATCGTTCTCCCGATAAGTTTAGTTTTATTTGCCAAATTAGGCCTTTATCGAGCAGTGCTTCGTTACATGGGTTTACAAGCGCTTGTTGCCATTGTCATTGGAGTGACGGTTTCAACCATTACATTAGTGTTAGTCTCTTTTTATGCTGAAGCCCATATTCCCCGCACCGTTCCGCTAATCTATGCTGCTTTTGCACTTGTTTTTGTGGGTGGTTCAAGAACTATCGTTCGCTCTATTGTTGGGTCTGGAATGAAACGCAGTGGTGAGCCGGTGATTATTTATGGCGCCGGCGTCAGTGGACGTCAATTATTGACGTCATTAGTGCAAAGCCATGAATACTATCCTTTCGCCTTTGTTGATGATGATGTGTCTTTGCATGGCACCGTTATTCAAGGGGTTCATGTTCATTCCCCTTCCATTATTCGTAAATTGATTAAGCAAAAATCGGCAACAAAAGTGTTACTTGCAATGCCAAGCGCCAGCCGAGCCAAACGCCAGGCAATACTCACTCGGCTAGAACCATTAGTTGTCCAGGTATTGACCATTCCTGCTATGGCCGATTTAGTTAATGGTACCAAGTTATACACTGATATTAAGGAAGTCGAGATTGATGACTTGCTTGGCCGTGACGCGGTAAATCCTCGGGAAGATCTGCTGTCTGCCAATATTAAAGACAAAGTGGTGATGGTGACAGGAGCCGGTGGGTCTATTGGTTCTGAGTTGTGTCGACAGATTTTAAAACAGGCACCTAAAAAGTTAATCCTGTTTGAGTTATCTGAATTTGCTTTGTATGCGATTGATCGTGAATTAAATGCAATTGCTAAAGAACTGGGTTTAGCTGTTAGAATTCTGCCTATGATGGGTACTGTTCAGCGCGAGAATCGGGTGCAAGCCATTATGGAATCGTTTGGCGTGCAAACGGTTTATCATGCTGCGGCGTATAAGCATGTGCCGTTAGTTGAGCATAACGTGGTTGAAGGTGTGCGTAATAACGTATTTGGTACTCTTTACACGGCCAAAGCGGCTATTGCGGCAAAGGTTGAGACATTCGTGTTGATTTCAACCGACAAGGCAGTGCGACCAACTAATGTTATGGGCACCACTAAGCGTATGGCCGAATTAGTGTTACAGGCTTTATCTCGGAAAACACATCAAACCCGTTTTTGTATGGTGCGCTTTGGTAATGTACTCGGATCGTCCGGTTCAGTGGTACCTTTGTTCAGAACTCAAATCGCTAATGGTGGCCCGGTAACGGTTACCCACCCTGAAATTACCCGCTTTTTTATGACCATACCAGAAGCTTCCCAGTTAGTGATTCAAGCTGGCGCTATGGGCAAGGGCGGTGATGTATTTGTGCTCGATATGGGCAAGGCGGTTAAAATTGTCGATTTAGCTAAAAAAATGATTAGCTTAAGTGGTTATGAAGTTCGCAGCGATAAAAACCCAGAAGGTGATATCGAGATTGAATTTAGTGGATTACGCCCCGGCGAGAAGTTATACGAAGAACTGCTGATTGGCGATGACGTTACTGGTACTGAGCATGAACGGATTATGACGGCCAATGAGTTATTTCTGACTTGGGATGAATATTCAGTGATCCTTGATCGTTTAGATATTGCTTGTCATGAGTTTAATCATGAGGCCATTCGCGATATTTTACTTAAAACGCCTACTGGCTTTGCGCCGACTGATGGTATTTGCGATTTAGTTTATCAGCAAAAAGCCAAAAATTTGGAAGCGGCTAAGAAAGTCATTAACCTGGTATCTTAATTTTTTGATTTAATACTAATGCATGGTTAACCTAGATTTAACACAAGATTAGCTTATTTTAACAAGGATTTTAAATGAAAGTTGTTATTCCTGTTGCTGGTTTAGGTACGCGTATGTTACCTGCCACCAAAGCGATACCGAAAGAGATGTTGCCTTTAGTCGATAAGCCGCTAATTCAATATATTGTCAATGAGTGTATTGCTGCTGGTGTTAAAGAAATTGTGTTGGTGACTCATGCCAGTAAGAATGCCATTGAAAACCATTTCGATAAATCTTTTGAGCTTGAGTCAACTTTAGAGAAACGTGTTAAACGTCAGCTGCTTGAAGAAGTACAGGCGATTTGCCCTAAAGACGTGACGATTATGCAAGTGCGTCAAGGTGAAGCCAAAGGCTTAGGCCACGCGGTATTGTGTGCTTATCCATGTATTGGCAATAATGCATTTGCAGTTGTATTGCCCGACGTGGTGTTAGATGAATACACTGCTAATCAAAAAACTGAAAACTTAGCGGCTATGATAGCGCGCTACCACGCGACATTTGCCAGCCAAATTATGGTGGCCCCAGTAGCAGACTGTGACGTTAATAAGTATGGTATTGCAGATTGTAATGGCGTTGATATTGCCCCTGGCGATTCTGCTAAAATTAAAGCCATGGTTGAAAAACCTGCTGTTGGTGAAGCGCCATCTAATTTGGGTGTAGTGGGCCGTTATGTGTTATCTGAAAAGATCTGGCGATTACTGGCTAAAACGCCTGTGGGTGCCGGGGATGAAATTCAGTTAACTGATGCCATTGATATGTTGATTGAGCAAGATACGGTTGAAGCTTTTAATATGACCGGTAAGTCGCACGATTGCGGTGACAAACTAGGGTATATGAATGCTTTTGTTGAATATGGCTTGCGCGATGCAAAGCTAGGTGCAGACTTCAAACAAAGCGTTGAGAAAATGCTGCTTGAGCAATAACACTTAATTATCATGTGCTTTTAAACCAACTCTTGTGTAGTTGGTTTTTTGCTTTTTGGAATGGGCTAAAAGCCTAGAGCGCTGCGCTTCTAGGACGCTTCGCGGCTAGAGGCTAAGAATAGAGCGCCTGCGGCTGCTAGGACGACCTGCGGTCTGCGAGGACGCTTCGCTGCTTAGCCAAAAGCCTAGAGCGCTTCGCTGCTAGGACGCTACGCGGCTAGAGGCTATACAAGCTGAAAGCGCAGAGCTAGATGACAAGCCAACAGCTCAGTCGCGCAGCGACTCTATCTTAGCAGCGAAGCTGTCCCTAGAAGCGAAGCGATCCTAGCAGGACGCAGTCCGCCCTCTGGCGAGCCTGCGAGTTCCTAGAATCTAGAACCTAGCAGTGACGAAGTCACGCCCTAGGTCCTTAAATTTTTTATATTGGAGTTTTCATGTCTCGTAAGTATTTTGGCACCGATGGTGTGCGTGGGAAAGTAGGAACGTTTCCGATCACGCCTGATTTTGCAATGAAGTTAGGCTGGGCGGCGGGTAAGGTTTTAGCGTCTACTGGTACCCAAGAAGTGTTGGTTGGTAAAGATACTCGCAGTAGCGGTTATATGTTTGAATCGGCTATGCAGGCTGGGCTATCGGCTGCGGGCGTAAACGTGGCACTGGTTGGCCCAATGCCAACCCCGGCGGTGGCGTATTTAGCCTCGACCTTTAGAGCGGATGCGGGTGTGGTGATTAGTGCATCACATAATCCTTTTTATGATAACGGCATTAAGTTTTTCTCCAATGATGGCACTAAGCTAAATGATGAGCAGGAGCTCGCCATTGAAGCGCTATTAGAGCAAGCCCTTAATCATAATGCTATGCAGTGTGTGGCGTCTGAAGATTTGGGTAAAGTGCGGCGTATTAATGATGCAGCCGGCCGTTACATTGAGTTTTGTAAAGGGGTGTTTGCTAAAGACTTAACCTTAGCCGGGCTTAAAATTGTGGTCGATAGTGCTAATGGTGCGGCTTATCATATTGCGCCCAATGTGTACCGTGAGTTAGGTGCTGAGGTGATTAGTATTAATGATAAACCTAATGGGGTTAACATTAATGACCGTTGCGGCGCGACCCATTTAGACAGTTTGCAAACCGCTGTGATGGCACATGAAGCTGATTTAGGTATTGCGATGGACGGTGATGCGGATCGGGTTATGTTTGTTGATCATAATGGCCATATCGTAGACGGCGATCAAATTTTGTATATTTTGGCCAAATCGGCCAAACAGCAAGGCACGATGACCGGCGGTGTGGTTGGCACGTTAATGTCTAACCTCGGCCTTGAGATTGCCTTAAAAGAACTGGATATTCCGTTTAAGCGCGCCAAAGTGGGCGACCGTTATGTGGTTGAACAATTAAAAGCCACCGGATGGCGCATTGGCGGCGAAGGCTCTGGGCATATTTTACATCTTGACCATGCATCCACTGGCGATGCTGTAGTGGCGTCGTTATTAGTGCTGCAAGCGGTATTACAATCTGGGCAATCGTTGGCCGAGATAGTATCGGGCATGAATAAGTTACCCCAGGTGCTGCTCAATATTCGGCTAATTGCTAACAATGCCAATGAAATCATCGCCTCTGATGCCGTAAAACAAGCGGTAATTGAAGCTGAAGCCGTACTCGTCGAAAACGGCCGCGTACTACTTCGCAAATCTGGCACCGAACCGCTCATCCGCGTAATGGTAGAGTCTACCGACATCGAAATGTCAAAAGCACAAGCAGAGCATATTGCTAAAGCTGTTCGCGCGTAGAGCGCGAAAAGAGCGGACTACGTCCTGCTAGTGTCGCTGCGCTGCTAGGCCGCTTCGCTGCTAGAGCGGCCTACGGCCTGCTATAAAAGCAAGAGCCTAGGACGCTTCGCGGCTAGAACGGCCTACGGCCTGCTATAAAAGCAAGAGCCTAGAACGCTGCGCTGCTAGGTCGCTACGCGGCTAGGGCGGACTTCGTCCTGCTATAAAAGCAAGTGCCTAGGACGCTGCGCTGCTAGAACGGCCTACGGCCTGCTATAAAAGCAAGAGCCTAGAACG